>Ga0209511_1000076_pt1 | contig 139368 bp, 95 predicted proteins | sample SSSSmetaG_FD_184141 | JGI IMG/M metagenome (GOLD analysis project Ga0209511, IMG submission 184141) | Glacier valley bacterial and archeal communities from Borup Fiord, Nunavut, Canada, to study Microbial Dark Matter (Phase II) - ​SSSS... | ecosystem: Environmental > Aquatic > Freshwater > Ice... | reverse complement strand
TTCATCCTGTTTGATACCTATTTTTAGGGCAAACGGATATGAAAAACGTGGTTTTGAATGGTCAACTTTCAGTTTGAAACTGAAAAGTCTCTATTCTAAAGTGGGTGGGTATGCTCCGGAATATGTAAATTGAAATTGGATTTATAAATAGCACATTCAAATAGCCCTTCTTTCTGATAGGATTGCATTTTCCTCAAAACAGATGGTGGCGTTGGTAGGTCAATTCCAACTAGGTAATGTTGGATGCAGCTTTTATTTAGAGTGCTTTGAATGAATTCAAATGCACTATCTTTCACCAGAGCAACTGCAAACCACAATTCATCTCCGTTTTTGAGAAAGGTTTCTATTTCTATTTTTAATTTAGTTGATATCAAGATTTAGGAATTTTGCTTTTGGTAATGTTGAAAACATTTCTATAGAAAATCTCTTTTTTGTCACTTTTTCAATATTTTTTTGCATACATGGTAACTTCAATTTCTTTGAAAAAAACTACACTTAATTATTTAAAAAAACAGCGAAAATCCTTCGTTACAAACCTACTCTTTATCTTTACAGATTACAATTTTTTGCTACGCTTAAGACCGTTGGTTCCTAAGAAAATATAAGTAGAGATTTATAATACCAATTATCTGAAATGCCCTCCCGTAAAAGTTTTTTGGAACTTTATATTGGCACTCATTAAAGAAGTGAGAGTATGGATGGGGCTTACTTTTTAACCTGAATCTGTCTAGTGACTATTATAAACAGAATACTAATATCCTATTATTAAAAATTCTCTTTTCCCAATGTTATTCCTATTTAATGCATATGAGTAATCACCTAGATTCTTCACTTGACAATGTTGCTTATAAGTTCTAATAATATTTGCAATATCATCAATCTCTGGAAAGCCAGGACTGCAATATGAAATTGCAATTATTGAATTTTGATGTTGCCTAACTAAATTTGTCAGATCATCAATAAAGCTAGATTTTACTTCAAATTCAGTATTGTTATTTATCAGGACTTCTTTATTTGCTTTTTGATTTGAAATAAACTGCTCAAATGAATCATAGTTTGCTAAACCTTCTAAAAAATGATAGCGAGAATGATATGAAACATGTGAACCATTTAAACTAAAATAGGGTGGATCAATATAAACCAAATCAGCATTGATTGGACAATTTAATGCTGAATAATTTACAGATAGGTTATTCCTTTCATTGTCGAAAACAAACGTCAATAGCTCCTGTGAAAATTTAAAGAACAATTCCTCAAAACTTCTTTCCCAAGTTTTTTTATTTCCAAAGTTTGATGTTGTATGATTTAATCTTAAAGATAAATTTTTACGATGAAACAGATTAAATGGCCTCTTAATCAAACATGCTTGAAATAAAACATAGTATGCAAATGGTTTATCATCAATATTTAAAAATTGAATATTTTGAACTACAATATCAATTATTCTATTTTCTTCTTGAGTAAAATAGATATTGTCATAATTACTTTCTACAATTCTATTATAATTAATGCCAGCTCTTGGGATAGTAAGATTTACAAAATCTTCGGGGGTCAAAGTGCATCTATTATTCTCAATAAGAGCTTTCCCTATTAAGTAGTTAAACTTGAATATATCATTATATGTTACAGTTTTATTTTTTTTCTTAGCAAAATATGAAAAAATACCTGATCCACCAAATATGTCTAATACTGTATCAAACTCCAATTCAAGTTCATCAAATACTTTCCAAATTTTTTCAACTAACTTTCTTTTTGAACCATAATATCTTGTAACTGGAATTTTCATCGGCATTTATTCGAAATTAGTGTCTTCAGTTTATCATAAACTGGTTCAGATATACAAATAATACTTTTATCAGTTTGACTAGAAATAGGAATATCAAAACAATAAGTTTTTGTTGATAAACCAGCTCGGAGTGTATTTAACTCAGGTGATAAAGCATTCTCAATATAATATTTATACAATTCACAATTATCATCACTAAATGCAGATATTAAAAGAAACTTAATTGAACCTTCGAAGCCAATTAGATTATTCAAAATGATATCACATTTCTTCTCAAATGCTTGAATATACTGACTTGACATTTTTGTTTTAGTTTCAACAAAATAAATATCATTACCAACATTTATTAAAAAATCTATTTCGAATAGAGTATTATCTTTTAATAATAGATGATAGTTAGACGTGAATTTTAATCCTAGAGTAGTTAAAATTGATTTTACATAGTCTTCAAAGAATTTACTTCTAAAATAGAAGCTAATCTCTGGCTTAAGGGCTTTTAATGCTTTCTTCTTCTTCTCTTGTGGCTCTTCTTTATGAAAATGATCGTATTTCAAATCATCCTTATTGTTTATCCAATGTATCAAATTATAAAATGTTTCATTGGGCTTTTTTATTTCTTTATATATTCCTAAAATCGATTTTTCTTGAGTATCAATATTTGGTAAATAAAACTCAAAATCTTCTACATATTGAAGATCACTTACAGATATTACCGAATCAAAAAAAGGTTCATATTGAATATCAATCTCTATATCTTGAAGGTATAAATTCTTTTTTAAATATGACAAAAGATTAATAAATTCTTCTTGCTTTGTAGCAATATTGAAATTTTCAATCTTTTCAGATAACGGTTTTATATTAAGTGGTTGTTGTCTATAAACATCTCTTTTAATCAAGAGCCAATAGAATTCGACTATTCTGTCTTTACGAATCAAAGATTTAACATCTAATACCGTTGAAAAGAAATAATTATCTATTCTAAAACCTAACAATTCATTTGTTTCTTTAGATTTTATCAACTCATAACTATCAAACCGAAGTTCAATTTCAAATTGTTTTTTAATTTGCTGAATATTAACCCAAAGATCATTTTTTTCACAAAAATCAGACTCGATTAAATCGCTATCGATAAAATCAAAATCTATAATGGGACAGCAAACGATATCTTTCTTATCAACAGTTATCCAACCACATGATTGATAAAATGAAGTTTTATCAAATTTTTTAAAATTAGCAGTAGCAGTTCTTAATAATTCTCCCTTAATTTTTTTTTGAAAATTATTTATAACGCCAAACTTTGATAGTATATTTTGTATTACTCCTAAATTTCGATCAGTAGATGAAACAAAAATATTATTAGATTTTAAAATAAATAGTATACTTGAATTTTTAATGGTTTCTAAGTTAGTATCATCGAAAGACTTAGAATTCATATAATCACTAAAAATGGTAGAAGATTGAGAGATAAAACGCTTATATTCCTCCTCCCTTTTTCTTAATTCGTCTTTTTTAAGTGTAATGTTTGTTTTTCTTTTTTTAGATATTTCTTTTTTTAAACGTTTTCTATCTGCAATATTCCGCTCAATTTGTTGATAAAATTCTATATCGATTGTTGAAAAATCGATTATATCAATTAATGATACATCTGAACTAGTCAATATATCCTTTGACAACTCAACAAAAGGTTCTAAAATATCTAAAAAGCTGACATCATACTTACAGCATGAATATTCATTTTTTATCTTAAACATATTACAAGTTTTGAAGAGTATATTCTTTAATTACATTCTTAATATTGTCAAATTCGTAACTTTCATCCCTACACATTACTAGTAAAGTCATTAATTCTTCAGGAACATAGTCAATTATTTCAATTTTGTCAACATTTCCAATACCTTTTTCTGCAAGAAAACTATATGTAATATCTAATTCCTTTGGTTTATAAATCGTTATATTGCTATCAATGAACTCATTAATTGCATAATTCAATCTGCTTAAATTAGATTCCATATCAGTGTTAAAATAAAATAGATTAACCTTATTAAATTCTATATCGTAAATTAATTGGAATCCTTGAGCTTTTTTATCATATTTCACATATAATGCTTCAAGATATTCACATAAAGGATCGAAAAATTTTCTACTAATATTTTGAAATACTCCTTCATTCATTATTCTTTCACGAGTTTCATCAAACAATTCTTTTAAAGAATAGTTATCAAGGATTACTCCTAAAGGCTTTATTTCAAACGTATTATAATTTAACTCTTTGCAAATATACTTTATAATTTGACTATTTCGAATAAACTCTTTTCCTCTTATAGAACTTGCGATTTTATCAATATCATCTTTAGATCTATTTGTTAGCAATAGGTCATTTAATTTATTTCCTAATTCAGCTAAATGTAAAGGTGTTTTTAATGAATTCAAATGATATATTTTGTTTTCGATTCTCCTAAAGAATGCGGGATTAGCTGCATCTAAAGGTTCAGTACTTCGTCCAGAAGTTTCAGTAATAGCTGTCATCAAATAATGGCCTTTAATGAATGGAGCTAAGTCCAATAATTCACGATATGAAGTGAGAAAATATGAAAATCTAGTTTTAGATTTTTCTTGTATTTTCTCAGCCTCATCAATTTGAAAAATGTAATACTTATTATTTGAAGCAAGAATATTTAAGAATAGAACTAAAATCTCTCGCCTATTGTAATTAGTGAGTGGTGTTAGATAATACTCACTAAAACTACTTTTTGTGTACAATCTTCCTGTACCTAAATAAATTATTTTTTTCAGATTGTCATATCCTGTTGCGTTAAATAATGCATCTGTATACTCTTTTATTGGGCCAAAAGTATCTTCAAAATTATTGCAAAGTGTATCCTTCTCAACATTATCTCTAATAGATTCAATAGATTCTATTAGAACATTTAGGTTTGTATCTTGAATTACTTTTAACAAAAAAAGGATTATGTCGAATTGATCAATATCAGCCCTTGTATAAATTACATTGACATTAAAATCTGAATTTCGTTGATAATAAAGTTTAAGATACTTAAGGATATTTGTTTTACCATTACCATAATCTGCCTGAATGAGACTGCTTTGAAAAAATTCATCAATATGATTTAAATCATCTTTCAACATATTTTTTTCTTTATCCATACCAATAACAAAGAAAGGAAGTTCTGGCACTTTACCTTCTTGAATATCCCTCTTGATTTGTTTAATATTTTTCTCTATAGGTGGAATTGGTTCCCATAAACTTGGATACTGTATCATATTTTTAATGTATTAATTATTCTTTTGTTTTTTAGGTAAGATTATTTTGATTTTTATTACAGGCTTATCCTTGATGTAAAATCTCTGACGTTTGTCAATTGATGAAACGGTATTGCTAAACAATATCATCTCTTTTCTACGATTCAATTCATAATAATCAATTAAAAGTTTTTCAAATCTCTGTATCCCCATTCTCATTTCACCTCTAATTACATGTAAGTTCACAAAGCCTAAATCATCCATGTTTTTTTTTAAGCAGGATTTATAAGTTTGATTTAACTCTTTCATAAGTTTGTAATTCTTATTATCATCATGCAATATTTCATTCGAATACCTAAGAAATTTTTGTTCAATATCATTAAATTCCTGAGTATATAATTCATTTTCTAAGATAACTCTTAGATACAATTTGCGAATTCTGTAGAAAGAATCCAAAATATTTAATTGTTCTATCCAACTAGATCTTACATTATCATAATTTGAAATTATACTTGATTGAGTATATTTGAAGTAAGTAACTTGATATACATCTTCAATAAATTTAATATGTAGATTTGAAATAAAAACCTCATTTTTTGACAGTAATCTTTCACAAAGACATTTCGAGATTATCATTAATGGATCAGCAACAAATAATTTTTCAAAAATAATTTTTTTTTCTTTATTATTAAGATAAAAAAAAGAGGCTTTAATCTTTAACAGTTTCTTTCCTGCTTCAGTTAATATATATTTGTCATCTATAAAATCTAACTTATCTTTAGCTAGATTTATATAGTAGGATATAGCTTTATAAGTAGAATAAATTTTCTTTTCTATTCCAATTTCCCTATTAGTCAATATTTGTTTTAAAACTAAATCTTTTTCGTTTTTTTTTATTTGAGAAAAGTATTCAACTATTTGAGAAATTGTTTCTTTAGATGGCACTCCATCAATTTCAACAGTTTTCTTTGAAATCAAATATTCTTTATTTAATTGATTAATAAAATAGAAAAAAAACTCATTATAAAATGTTGATGGTTTAATTCTTTTATTTCCTTTTAAAGAAATAAAATTACAAACCCATTTTATAGATTTTAAAGGCTTTTGATAAGGTCGATGTAAACTCCATATTATATTGGGTTGCTGCATTAATAGATAAATAAAATGATTAATTTAAGACTAAAACTATTTTTCATACAAATGTATGAATTTAATTCACAAATACTCAAATTTTACACATGAATTTATTTTAATATTTTGAATAAATATTTCCCCTTGAGCTGAAAGATGAAGCCTTTTAAATACGATTAGAGTATTTAATTGTATTTTTATTCAACTTCAGTTTAGGCAAGATAATATGAAAATTTTATGCGATCTCAAATATCTTGTACCAGTAAAAAAAAGCTTCCGGATTTGATTTTTTAAGTTTATTGAGTTTGTTATAATGTGTGTCAGTAATAAGCCAATCTTTTACTTGTAACGGATTCTCAAATTTCTCAATTTTGCCCACATCATATTTAATTAATGTTGAGAGATAAGCTACTTTTGAGGCATGAACAATGGCTTTTTCTAAATGATAATTTTCTGAGAAAATAAATGAATTTACTCGTTGGATTCCTACCAATAATTCTGTATAGTTTCCTTTGCCATCTGTTCCTTTACTTGCAATACAAAGAGCTGTTTCATAAATATCTTCTAGAACATGTTGAATTTCTAATGGATTATCATTGTCATTTCGATACGCCAATTCTGTTACTGCAAAACTATTGAATGTTGCTTTTAAAATATCTATATTGTTTGCTACATCAAATAAATTACCAACGTCGTAAAGTTGTTTGATAATTTCCATACTCATGCTATCTTCATGCTTGACGTATGGAATCCCAGTTGTATTTGGAGCAAATGCGGTTAATTTGTCGCCAAGTAAATCTTCTAATGAAGGTAAGTCTACTAAAAGAGAATCACCTATTGATGGCACAAATGTAGATTCTATTGGAAGTTGGATTAGTTCCTGGTAATTTACGTCTTCAAGTAATATGTCCAATAATATATACTCCTCTTCTTTATTTGTTTTGTGTAAAGGTGTATAGAAGAATTTATAATGTTTCTTACTAATAGCTGTTTCTACATGCCTAAATTGCTCTTCTTTTCTAATAAATCCCTGTTGAATCGCAATGACATCAAGTCTGGCATCTAAATCTTCCGGCACTTCCGGTAAAATTATATCAATGTCTATTGATAACCGTTTTGTGGATTTTAAATGAAGCATTAATGCTGTTCCTCCTTTGAAAACAAAAGGAATCCCATTGTGAACAAGCCCTTCCAATAACAGCAATGCACGAATAACTTTTTCTACAAGAATTTTATCTGTATTTTTGTTAGCTCGTGACACGCTATTAATCCATTCCAGTGATATGTTTTTTTGATCTATCATACTCTATAAATTGGCAGTAAATATCGTTTACTGCCGATAATTTGAAATTGAATTCAGATATTTCGTAAAACTTGCCTTCTTGCCTTTTCTGTTTGCATAACGTAACATTCTGCTTTGATTTATTGCGTATTTTGTTAGCGCAGTTTCAAAAATTGTCCGCATTTCCGAACCTTGTTGAGGAGCAAAAATTACATCGTCACAATAAATATCTACCAATAATTTTTCTATTGAAATTGTATCTAACCCTTTGATTTTTTGAGTTGGTGCTTCTGTAACTAAAGACTTGACAATGAGAATATCTTTACTGTTTGGCAAGTATTTTTCCAAAATATCACTTGTGGGTTCCAGAAAAACTGCATAATTCAACTCTTTCAGATAATAAAAAACTGATTGAGTTGAATCTTTCTCGACCTCTATAATGAAATAAAAACGACCAGGTTGATGACGCATAAATTCATTGATTGAGGAAGTATTCCAAACACAGATATTTAAAAATGGGAATTCTTTTTTTATTTTGGAATATATCGTTTTTATTTTGGGGGAAATGTCCGGCAAGTAGTTTCGTTGACTTCCTAACATGAATTTTCCCCGACCAACCCGATTAATAATACCCAACTGGACTAATGAATAAACTCTCCAATTAACAGTCTTAGGATTGACATCAGGATTTAATTGCTTATAAAAAGCAAAAATATCTGATGTCTCAAAACGTTCAAATGCTTTGAAAAACAACTTTAATTCTTCGATATGTAATTTTGTTGCTGCGATATTCTTAGAGATAAAATGCAAAGATATAAATAATAACTAATTAATGGCAGTAATTTAGATTTGCTGCCATTAATTTGATTGTGAAAAATAAATATATTTTTTGACCCCATAATGATTTGTTATTAGATTGTCTCGTCACATACTTAAATTTCAACATCAATTAGGTATAGAAGTCTTAACGTAATAAGTGTCGATTAACATTGATTCAGGATTACTCAAAAGAGTTACTACATCATGAACTCTAGCCTGTAATTCAATGATATAATCAACAACCTCTTTGCTATTGGGTCCTCTATCAATGTAATCAACAAGAATAATAAGTTTATCAGTAATTTGGATTCGTTTTTATCTGAAAGTTTAGATTTTGAGAAAATTTACGGCCTTATATAAACTTTGATTATAAAGTTTTGTAATCACTCACCAGCCACTCAACGCCACTCCCTGACAAATGACGACAAGCTATTCATAACATGATAGAGGGTTGATTTACAAACATAACTTTGCCGGTAAATAAAGTATTTACCTTTAAAAACAATTGTTATGAACGAAAATGTAAATGACCAGGATGTATTATTGGTCGCAGACAAAAATGACAACAAATTAAATGTTGTTGAAGGAATGGGTGATGTTGGAGAATTAAAAACCAACACTCCAAATCAGAAAAACGAAGCCCTGTTTTTGAAACTGGATAAGCAGGGCAATGTATTGGACAATTTCTTTTCCAACTTTCATCGTCAGTACAAAGATCCGACACACTTTCAATTCTTCAAAGTGCCTGCCAAGTTGGTCGAAGGAATGACCGCTCTTTTACAGGAAATGCTGAAAGAGCCGGAAAATACCGTGAACAAGGAAACGCTCGATAAACATCGGGTAACGTCGGATGAAATTTCAACAAAGCAAAGCTATAAACCCATTGATGATAGCCGTATTGACTGGAATCAGTTTGAACGATTAGGTGTAACACGTGAGACCCTGGAAAATACAGGTAGTCTTGATGCGATGCTTAACTGGGGTAAATCTCCTGTATTAATTCCTATTAGCCCGAAGTTTGACGAAATGACCCTCCGAACCGATGCTCGCTTGTCTTTTCGGGAAATAGAAGGTCAATTGACAGTAGCCATTCACGCTGTACGTAAATCACCTGATTTGGATCGCCCTTTCTTTGGCATTCATTTTACAGATGATGACAAAAAGAACTTACTCAAAAACGGAAATGCCGGACGAATTCTTGATTTCGTATTTCCGGGACAAAAACCAACCCCTGTCTATATCTCAATTGATAAACTGACCAATGAATTGGTGGCAGTCAGAACAGAAAAAATCCGTATTCCCAATGAAATAAAAGGCGTGTCGCTGGATGATAAACAGTTGCAAAGTTTGAAAGAAGGCAAGTCCATTTACTTGGAAGATATGCTTTCTAAAAGTGGAAAGCCTTTCAATGCTTCTGTACAAATCAATGCCGATAAACGGGGAATTGAATTCAGTTTCGACAACAACCAAGCTCAAAGCCAGAAACAATCGAATTCCGAATTTGCCATTCCAACCAAATTGGGCGGGATAGACTTGCCTGAAACCGACCAAAGCCGACTCAAGGAGGGTGGTACTATTCACGTAACTGGCATGAAAGACCGCGAAGGTCAGGAATACAGTGCGTACGTGAAAGTAAATACGGAGGAAGGCAAACTCAATTTCTATCGCTGGGATCCTGACAAATCAAATGCAAAAGAAGTAAGCCCTGATGAAACGAGTAAAACTCAGGTTGCTGTAAATACGGACGGTAAAACCAACGAAACCACCAGAAAAATAGATGCACCATTGAAACAAGGTCAGACGAAACCAACAGAGGCACAAGAGAAAAAAGTGGATGATAAGAAAACGGCTAAACCTAAATTACACCTATAGTAAATGTCTAATTGTAATCAAGAAAACGAATTTTTGAAATAATTGAAAATCCAATAAACATGAACAAAAATATCGAATCGGTTGAGTTGTCTTATTACCAACTCAGCTTACAGTCTTTCCTTCTGGAAAGCCATCCCGAACTAGCCAATGATGATGATTTTATTGCAAACAGGAGCGACTTGGCTACCCAAACTTACTCACAAAGCATAAAAGCCGGACAATCCCACTATCACGCAGAAGCGTTGGCCAGTGAAGTGCTGTATAAAGGACTTTACTTTTCGAAGCACGATACAATAGTCAATGTGCTGTGGAATGAGTTTAGTCAAGAGGTACCGCAAGGTTCGGCTAAGAACATGGCTCAAAAACTACTTGCATTCTGTGAAGGCGTATTTGCAAAATATCCGATTTCGGATGATTTTGCTTATGAGCCGGAATTCAATCAGCTTTACACGGAGTTAACAGGAATTATTGTCATTTGGATGGAAGAAAATGAGCTTCAATAAAAAAGCACATCTCGCTGCTAATATTGAAGCCATAAGGCTGGCGTTTGTACTTGAAAAAGAGCATCGCCAGCCTATTGCGGAAGAAAGGGCCGCTATTAAGCTTTATTCAGGGTTTGGCGGATTGAAATGTATTCTCAATCCAGCCCAAACCTTGTCTGATTATGCCTATTGGTCAAAATCCGAATTGGATCTCTTTCCGCTGGTGGCAGAGTTACAAGTTCTTATTCGTGAGAATTGTAATACGGAAGAACAGTATAAACGGTATTGGGGAAGTTTGAAAAATTCAATATTGACTTCGTTTTATACACCTTCAGAAATTGTTACGACTCTTGCAGATACCTTGCAAAAAAGTGGAATTACTCCTTCCCGTTTTCTTGATCCTTCAGCAGGCATGGGAGAGTTTGTGTCCGCTTTCCAACAAATTTCACCGGAAGATAGCTCCATTATGAGTTTTGAAAAAGACTTACTAACCGGCAAACTCCTTACACAGTTATATCCCAAAAACTCAGTTAGCATTAATGGTTTTGAAGAGATAGAATTCAGGTACAACAATCATTTTGATGTGGTGTCGTCCAACATTCCATTTGGTGATGTTTCCGCATTTGATTACGCTTTCTCCAAAAGCAAGGAAAAAGCAAAACAACAATCTACCCGGGCCATTCACAATTACTTTTTTATAAAGGGAGTTGATACTTTACGGGAGGGTGGCATTCTGGCATTTATCACTTCACAAGGTGTGATGAATTCACCTCAAAACGAAGTGATACGTCAATGGCTGATGGACAACACCAATTTCGTTTCGGCAGTACGATTGCCCAACAACCTTTTTGTGGATAGTGCCAATACCGAGGTAGGAAGCGATTTGATTGTCCTGCAAAAGAACTCTGCCAAGACTGAATTGACAGAAGATGAAAAGCTGTTTGTAAAGAGTTCGCTACTCAGTAGTGGTGTTGTAACCAATAGTTATTTCAAGAATACCCAACGAGTTGTCCACACCAAAGGCAGTCTCGATACCGACCAATATGGAAAACCGGCTATGGTTTTTCTGCATGAAGGAGGTGTAAAAGGTATGGCAAATGACCTACGGGTCATGCTAGCCGATGATTTCTCGAATCGACTAAATCTGGAACTGTATGAGCAGTACCAACTTCAATCAACTACACGACTACTTCAATCACCAACAAAACAAACTTCAATCTCAATAAATGTTACTTCTCCTATTTCCCATCTCAAAGTTGAGAAAGTTACAATTGAAGCTCCAATACTGACACTTTATGATCTTTTCGATATGAATGTCGAAGAACGATCACAGTTCATTGTCAAACCCAAACGTAATGGTCCGAAACGAATTCAAACCCTACAACCATCTCTTTTTGATTTGCCTTTTGAAACAGCGGAAGTTAAAGCAGATTCAAAACCTATAGTAACTTCAAAATCCAAAACGATTGAACCGGAGATTTCAATGGAGCCATGTCCATACACAGGAATACGTGAACCACATTATCAAGTTGGCACCTTGGTGAAGATGGAATCACAAGTGGGTTATTTATCCGAAGTGTACAATAATGGGGCGACTTTTTCGCCTATAATGCTAAGTTCACTACAAAAAGAAAAGGCTTTGCTTTATATTGATTTGCGTGATGTCTACCAACGACTATATACCTACGAAGCAGAAAATAGGGAAGAACACAAACCGTTTCGGTTGGAATTGAACACATTTTATGATGAATTTGTCAAACGATACGGTCAACTTTCAAACCCCAAGAACCTTGATTTAATCAAAATGGACAGTGGGGGTAAGGATATCCTGTATCTTGAACGCTCGTTGGAAGGTCAAATGGTCAAAGCCGATATTTTCAACCAGCCGGTTTCTTTTAATGCTAACGAAATCACCCACGCGGACACTTCAGAAGAAGCCTTATCCGCTTCACTCAATAAATTTGGAGAAGTCAATATCGAGTATATGACTTCACTTTTACCTGAAAAGAACCGTGAAGAGTTTCTACAAGAACTTCAAGGACGTATTTACTATAATCCATTGGTGGAGAATTATGAAATTAAAGAGAAATTCATTGCAGGTAATGTGGTTGAAAAAGCCGAATCCATTGAACAATACCTGACCAAACACCCCGCTGATGCGCTTTCGGAGCAATCGTTAGCTGTTTTACAACTAGCGATTCCCAGACCTATCTCTTTTGATGAGCTGGATTTCAACTTTGGCGAGCGTTGGATACCTACCGGCATGTACAGCAAATATGCTTCCTATCTGTTTGATACCAATACTACCATACACTATTCACCCATCTCCGATGAGTTTTCTGTAAATGCAACCAACCTCAACGCCAATATTTACGATAAATATGCCGTAAAATCACAAAGCCGAACTTTCAATGGATTGGCACTGATGAAACATGCGCTGGTAAATACTTCTCCCGATATTACCAAAAGTATGATCGTTGGAGATACGGAAGTTCGTGTGCGTGATAGCGAAGCCATACAAATGGCCAATGCGAAAATCGATGAGATACGTAAAGGTTTTTCCGATTGGCTCAGCCAGCAATCTCCTGAATTCAAAGATAGGCTTTCCAATCTGTATAACCGAAAATTCAATTGCTTTGTGCGACCGGACTATAATGGTTCACACCAGACATTTCCTCAACTAAACCTGAAAAATCTGGGGATTGAAGATCTTTATAGTAGTCAGAAAGATGCAGTCTGGATGTTGAAACAAAACGGTGGAGGTATTTGTGACCACGAAGTAGGAGCAGGGAAAACACTTATCATGTGTTGCGGAGCTTACGAAATGAAACGCTTAGGATTGGCAAACAAACCAATGATTATTGGACTAAAGTCCAATGTACAGGAAATCGCACAAACCTTTCGGAGTGCTTATCCAAATGCACGAATTCTCTATCCGGGCAAAGAAGATTTCACACCTGACCACAGGGTGAAGATTTTCAACGATATAAAGAACAACTCTTGGGATGCGATTATCCTAACGCATGACCAGTTTGGTATGATACCTCAATCAGCCGAAATGCAACAAAAAATCTTGCAAGCTGAATTGGATAGCGTAGAAGAAAATCTTGAAGTACTCAGACAACAAGGTCGGGAAATTTCCCGGGGTATGCTCAAAGGAGTTATTAAGCGTCAACAGAATTTAGAAGTAAAATTAAAAATAATAGCTTCAAATATTGCCGAACGAACTGATAAGGTTGTTGACTTCAACATGATGGGAATAGACCATTTGTTTGTGGATGAAAGTCATAGATTCAAGAACCTGATGTTTAGTACCCGCCACGACCGTGTGGCAGGTCTAGGAAATTCCGAAGGAAGCCAGCGTGCACTGAATATGCTCTTTGCTATTAGAACCATCCAGGAACGAACAGGCAAAGACTTGGGTGCCACTTTTCTTTCGGGAACAACCATCTCAAATTCGCTCACCGAGCTTTATTTGATTTTCAAATACCTGCGACCAAAAGAACTGGAGCGTCAAAATATCAATACCTTCGATGCATGGGCGGCTATCTTTGCCAAGAAAACGATTGATTATGAATTTTCGGTAACCAATCAAATTGTACAAAAAGAACGTTTTCGTTATTTTATCAAAGTTCCGGAACTAGCGGCGTTTTATTCAGAGATTACAGATTTCCGAACAGCCAAGGGAATTGGTATTGATCGACCCGAGAAAAACGAAATAATGCACAATATTCCACCTACACCACAACAGGAAGAATTCATTGAGAAGTTGGTGAAGTTTGCTCAGACAGGCAATGCTGAATTATTGGGAAGGCCACCTTTATCGGATTCAGAACAAAAAGCCAAAATGTTGATAGCAACTGATTATGCCCGCAAAATGTCACTGGATATGCGTATGATTAGTCGCGAGTATGAGGATCATGTGGATAATAAAGCCTCACATTGCGCGGCCAAGATTTCGGAATATTACCATAAACACAACGTTCAAAAAGGAACACAGTTTGTATTTACGGATTTAGGAACATATAAACCCGGAGAATGGAATCCATGCAGTGAAATCAAACGTAAATTAGTAGAAGATTACAATATTCCCGCTCATGAGATTCGATTCATTCAAGAAGCCAAAAACGACAAAGTTAGAAAGTCTTTTATTGATGGAATGAATGCCGGACGAATACGAGTGCTGTTTGGCTCTACCGAAATGTTGGGAACGGGAGTCAATGCACAAAAAAGAGCCGTTGCCGTTCACCACTTAGATACTCCCTGGCGTCCGAGTGATTTGGTACAACGAGATGGTCGCGCTGTGAGGAAAGGCAACGAAATAGCGAAGTTCTATGCCGATAATAAGGTGGATGTGATTATCTATGCCGTTGAAAAAAGTCTGGATTCGTATAAGTTCAATTTGCTCTACAACAAGCAACTCTTTATTCAGCAACTCAAGAACAACAATATGGGAAGTCGTACCATTGACGAGGGTAGTCTGGATGAAAAATCAGGTATGAATTTTTCAGAGTATGTGGCTATTCTTTCAGGTAATACCGATTTATTAGAAAAAGCTAAACTGGAGAAAAAGATTAGTTTCCTGGAAAGTGAAAGACATGCCTTTAACCGAAGTAAATCAAACTCAGGTTTTAAACTAATCGAAATGACCCGGACAATCGATAGCAGTCAAGAAATGATTGCTCGCATGAACAAAGACCTAAAGTCACTAAACGACAAGTTACAACTGGATAAGGATGGAAATAATCTCAATCCAATTAGATTGGATAACCTCCAAAGTTCCGACTCCAAGATGATTGGCATAAAACTGAAAGAAATAAATGACAATGCCGGAACAAACGGTGAATATTTCAAGATAGGAACGCTTTATGACTTTAATTTATTGGTAAAATCGGAAACAACCCTGAAAGAAGGATTGGATTTGAGAGAGAACCGGTTCTTCATTGAGGGAGAAGGCAATATTAAGTATAATTACAACAACGGACATTTAGCTTCCGAACCTAAACTGGCGGCACTGAATTTTCTCAACGCGCTGGAACGTATTCCTAAGTTAATTGAGAAATACGAACTTGAAATAACCAAAATAGCCAAGGATATTCCTGTAATGAATGAAATTGTTAATGGAACGTGGAAAAAGGAAGATGAACTAAAAGTCCTCAAAACTGAATTCTTGACATTAGATAGAAAGATTCAACTGTCACTAAAGCCAATAGAGCAAGGCGAAAGTAAAATCGAAGAAGATGATTTGAAAGATAATTCGCAAAACCAAGTGCATATTCGTTCAACAATTAGTCACTCAGTTGCAGTCTAATTCTTTTTAAGTTGTAAATTACAGATTCCAAAGTATTATATTTATGAAATAACTCTATGCAAATTATAATAAAGTTATTTGCATACTCAAAAGATAACTTTTAAAACACAATAATTCTTTCATACTATAACATGCTAATTGTCATTACTTTAACAATCGAGTGATTAGCTTTGCTCGATTGTTATTTTTATTTATCCAGGTTCATATTATTTTTTGATATTTAATTTGGTCATGTTTTATGTTTTTTTACACCTTGATAAAATATCGAATCGTTAATATTTAACGTTAATATATTGTTCAATTTTTTTCCACTAGAAATATTTGAAGAGTAATCTGAAATGTTTGTTTTACAATTACAATTATAGAACTTCACTATTAAAATGAATTTTATGATACAACACACGCTGAATCTTCTCGATAAAATTAAAGCCGAAATTAAAATCATAGACTTGGAACAGGATACTATTTTCAATAAATCAACTAAGATAATTTTATTAATTGAAACTGATTTTAATGAACTTAAATCTTACATATCTGAATATTCTTTCAATAATGAAACGGAGGAAATCCAATTCTTCAAGGAAATAAAACCTCAGATATCCAGTAAACTTTTATACTATAATTGTATTCGTAATTTTGAAACGAATCGTCCAATAGGAAGTGATGATATGCAAAAGACATTTACTCTCCAACAGTTGGACCTATTGAAAGATTATTTTGATAATAATATCGATTTCTACAGGTATTACAGAGCCCATAGAACAGATCTCGATAAGCATTATTTTTTACGTTGTCAACCAGATATTGAGACATATTTTGATAGTTTTTATTTCGAAAGAGACCACAAATTTTCTACCGGATTTGATTTGAAAGTTGCAACAATTTTGGCAAATGATATGTTGAGCAGTTACCTGAATGCAGAATTAATAAAAGAAGATTTGCCAGATGTCCACCAGTTTGATAATACGAATTTTCAAAAGGTAAAAGCAAAGTGGACAGGATCTAAAGTCGCACTTATTGAACTAATTTATGCAATTCAAACCTCGGGATGTATTAACAACGGAAAAAGTGATTTAAAAAAAATGACATCATATGTTGAAAATCTATTTGACATTGATTTAGGCGATATCTATCGTACTTTTCTCGAAATTCGTAGTCGAAAGGGTAGTCGCGTTCAGTGTCTGGATGACTTACGTAAAAAATTAATTGCACGCATGGATGAATCAGATAACGTATAAGTAAAATGATTACAGCGTATTATCCTATAAATAAACTCGCAAATAAATCTCAAGTATTCCGCACATAATTTATAATCTTTATATGCAATTAAAAGTTTGCCAAAACAACAGCATTTCTCTATTAATTTTGAAACAAATATAAAAAACTGACTACTCCCAAGTTGTCGGTTTTTTTATTGAATACTCCCTCTCCATAAAGTCCACTCAATAAGGCTTCTCAAGTTTTCTTTGCAACTAGTTTTCCCAAGTTGTGAAATCCATGTTCCCAATTGCCAGACCTTTGCAATCAAAAATTATCATTATGGACGTCATAACAATCGAATCAAATGCGTTTAAAGAGCTTGAAGCAAAAATCAATTCAATTGCCAAGTTTGTAAACGAACAACAACCTTTTACAACTGAGAACTCGGATGAGACGTGGGTTGATAACTATGATGTATGCTCATTCTTGAAAATCAGTGAGCGTACCCTACAACGGTTACGTTCTAAAGGAGCAATATCATATTCTGTTATTTCAGGTAAGTCTTATTACACTATCACTGAAGTAAAACGTATGCTTAACCAACATATAATCCGAAGTAATGAAGAATGTTTGCAGGATTTAATTACTAACCACAAACAGTCTTCTGAAAGACGAAGAGTTAACAAGGGTACTAAATAAAGATTTACAAATATTTAAATTCAATCAAATTTCAAATTTATCATTATGGAAATCAATAAAGAAAATTTTGAATCAATAGTAGAAAGGCTCTTCGATAAACTTGAGATGGCTGATAAGAAAATAGATAGACTGCTGAATCATGATGCTTGTTTAAAAGGTGATGAACTATTAGATAATCAGGACTTGATTGGAATGCTCAAAGTAAGCCATCGCACCTTACAGCGCTATCGCACTCAGGGGAAGTTGCCTTATTGTAATTTGAGTGGCAAATCCTTTTATCGACTTACAGATGTAAATAAATTTATCGATGATCAGTTTATTGGGATGAAATAGTTCGCTAATGAGGTTCTAAGTTTCAGAGTTTGAAAACAAGAAGTTATATATTAAAAAAGGGAAACGCAAAATTACGTTTCCCTTTTTTAATATAAGGTACGCAGTACCTATATACATTGAAATGATACTATATTCTGAACATTTTCTCTATTCCTTGTAGTTTTCCTGCGAGTTCTTGCATATCATTACTAATTTTACTGTCTGTAATACGTGCATAAATTTGAGTAGTGCGAATATTTGTATGCCCGAGCATTTTACTTACCGTTTCTATTGGAACACCTTTTGCCAAAGTAATGGTGGTGGCAAAAGTATGCCTCGCTAGGTGAAACGTCAGTTCTTTATCTATTTCACACAAATCTCCGATTTCCTTTAGATACGCATTCATTTTTTGATTGCTTAGAATAGGAAGCACATGATCATTAACTGACTTATCTCTATATTTTTCTATAATCATTTTGGGAACGTCCAACAAGAGTATATTTGAATCAACTTTTGTTTTTTGTCTCTTTGTCATTATCCATAGGTTGTTGTCAAATGAGGTTCTTATTTCTTTATTCGTTAGATTCTTTACATCTATATAAGAAAGCCCAGTGAAGCAAGAAAAAATGAAGATATCACGTACTAACTCCAACCGTTTTATAACGAACTCTTTTTTCAATATCTTTTCAACGTTCTCTTGAGTTAGATAGCCTCGATCAACTTTTGTTAAATGAGTTTTGTAATTTACAAATGGATCAATAGCAATTAATCCATTATTACGTGCAATTAGGATAATGCGTTTAAAATACTGCATAAACTTTGCAGTAGTATTGGTCTGGCATTTACCTGTGGTCATTAAATATACTTCAAAATCCCATATGAATATCGGTTTAATCTCTTTAAGTGAAATATCCTTCAATTGATATTTGAGTAGTATAAAGTTCTCAAGATGCCGACGCGTGCGTTCGTATTTTTGATAAGTGCCTTTTGACTTGCTTATTCCTACAAGCTTTAGAACATCCTCATTGTGTTTTTGGAAAAGGTCTAGAAGCGTTTCATGATGCTCACTAATCCCCAAAAACTCATTTTTCACCTTCTCAGCTGTAACATAATTATCCTTCCGTTGAAGCTCATGGTAAATGCCATGGAGGGAGGCTTTAATTTGTTCTAATTGAGCATTGTATTGTTTGCTGTCAGACGAATGTCCGATAACTTTACCCATTTTTACACTCCAATTCGTTTGTTGGACCTCTAACTTGGTATTGAATTGTGCAATGATACCATCTACTGTGACACGGGTAACAATTGGCATTCTACCATCTTTTCTAATTGCATTCCTTTTTAAGTAATAAAGGACGTTAAATGTACTCTTCATAATTTCATTTTTTTAATCGTTACAAAATTAGTTGATTGATTGAAAATGAAATAATTACAGCTTAGCAAAAAGGCGACAAATGTATGCCAAAAATGGACTTTCTGTGACCTATTTTTGAGTTTAAAAAAAGGTCACGATTTAGTCCTAAAAGTATGTCTGTTTATGACTAAATTTTGTCTAATCTGGCAACTATAATACAAGGTGGGATGATGAAAAAATCCCTACAGAACAACGTTTTGTAGGGATTTTGCTTTCAGGTATCGTTATTTGACTTACCTTATTGCGGTCCGGACGGGACTCGAACCCGCGACCTCCGCCGTGACAGGGCGGCATTCTAACCAACTGAACTACCGAACCAGTTCGTTTACTGGTGCATTGTTTTCTAATGCGGTGCAAAGATACGGGAATTTTTCATTTCTGCAATAGCTTTGGAATTTATTTTTGCATTAATTGAAATATAATTTTCTCAAGATCCTTTTGTAGCCGCATTTTCAGCGAGTTAGATTGCATAAAAAAAACAGACTTTTTTTTACAAATTGAAGATTAAAATCCATGTCTCCGATTTAATTGTTATCTTTGTAGTTAGTTTGATGAAAAACAAAAAAATGAATGAAAGGAAATAACAATACGGCGGTGATGTTGATGCACTGCTCCGATAGACCGGGTATATTAGCGGCTGTAACTGAATTTATAAATCAACACAAAGGAAATATCCTTTATTTGGATCAATACGTAAACCGTCAGGAAAAGGTTTTTTTTATGCGTGTTGAATGGGATACCACCTTGTTTCAGATTCCAAAAGATAAAATTGAAGAATATTTTGAAAATCTGATCGCAGTGCGTTTTGATATGAAATATCGTCTTTATTTTGCTGATGTAAAGCCACGTATGGCTATTTTTGTGTCAAAAATGTCACATTGTTTATACGACTTGCTTGCCCGTTATGCAGCCGGAGAGTGGTGCGTAGAAATACCGGTTATTATCAGCAATCACCCCGATATGGAAGCGGTTGCTAAAAGGTTTGAAATTGAATATCACCAATTTACTATTACTAAAGAAAATAAAGCTGAGCAGGAAGCCCTACAACTGGAACTTCTTGAAAAGCACCAAATAAACTTTTGTGTGTTGGCCCGCTACATGCAAGTGCTATCGGCAGATTTTATCGATCATTATCCCGACCGAATTATCAATATTCACCATTCTTTTTTGCCTGCTTTTGCAGGAGCTAAGCCTTATCACGCTGCACATGAACGTGGGGTGAAAATCATAGGTGCCACCAGTCACTATGTGACGAGCGAGCTGGATGCGGGCCCCATTATTTCGCAGGATGTTACCCACATATCGCACAAGGACACTGTTGAAGAATTGATACGAAAAGGTCGTGACTTAGAAAAAATTGTGCTTTCGCGTGCTGTGGAAAAGCATATTGACCGGAAAATATTGGCATATAAAAACAGAACTATTGTGTTTCAATAGAAATTTGAAGGGTTTGAAAAGTTTGTCACAATTGAATATTCTTTTGTTTGCTTTCAATTCGAACCAGCCAGCTATACTCATATTCTTGAGGCTTGGGCAAATTGTAAATGAATAAATTGTAAATGATTTTATGGAAGTAACGCGTTTATTTGATATATTAGATAATTATTTAGAGAAACATCCCAATCAGGATGCTGCCTTAGTTTGCAAACGGGAAGGTGTCTGGCGAAAATTCGGCATACAGGAATACGTAGAGCAGACAAACAATATGAGTTATGGCCTGATGAAACTGGGAGTTCAACCCGGTGATAAAGTGGGTATTGTGAGCGGTAACCGTCCTGAATGGAATATGCTCGACTTTGCAGCTATGCAAATCGGTGCAGTTTCTATCCCCATTTATGCTACTATAAGTCAGGATGATTACAGGCATATTCTGAATCATGCAGAAATGAAGATTATTTTTGTAGAAGGCAAAGAATTACGTACTAAGCTGGAGCCTATTTTACATGAAGTGAAATCGCTGAAGCATATTTTTACCTTTGTTGATCAGGGTGGTGAATACAAATATATCGATCAACTGGTGGAAATGGGTAAACAAGATCCTCAACCCGAAAAATTAGCTGAGATTAAAAAGGCCATACAGCCTTATGATATGGCAACTATCATCTATACTTCGGGAACCACCGGAAATCAGAAAGGTGTTATGCTTTCGCATGACAATATTATCAGTAATATTAAAAGCCTGTCGGCGATTCCCTCGAAGTGGAGCAACAAAGCCCTTAGTTTCCTGCCACTTTGCCATGCATATGAACGAATGTTGGTGTATTTGTATCAATATCTGGGTATGTCGGTGTATTATGCTGAGAGTTTAGGTACTATAGCCGAAAATATAAAAGAGATAAACCCAACCATGATGTCGTGCGTACCTCGTTTGCTGGAGAAGATATACGATAAACTCTATCATTCAGGAAAAAAAATGCCATTAAAAAGTAGGGTGATTTACTTCTGGGCATTTAATCTTGCAACGAAATTTCAATTAGAAGGAACGAGCTCCTGGTATCAGGTGAAATACCGCCTAGCCGATAAACTGGTTTACTCTAAATGGAGAGCGGCAATCGGCGGGCATTTTGATATTGTTGTGTCGGGAGGTTCGGCTATTCAACCGCATATAGCCTCTTTTTTCTCTGCCATAGGGATGCCTGTCTTTGAGGGTTACGGATTGAGTGAAACCTCACCGGTGATAGCTGTAAGCCAACGTGTAAAAAACGGTAGAAAATTCGGGACTGTAGGATTGCCACTCTCCGGGGTGGAAGTAATGCTGGCAGAACGTGATGAAATAATTTGCCGAGGTCCAAATGTTATGTTAGGCTACTACAAAGATCCTGAATTAACAGCTCAGGTGATTGATAAGGATGGTTGGTTCCATACCGGTGACACCGGAAAATTCACCCCCGAAGGACAATTAATAATTACCGGCAGACTTAAAAGTATTTTCAAAACATCGTTTGGAAAATATGTAAATCCACAGGCTATTGAATCAAAATTTACCGAATCGCCTTTGATTGATAATATGATAGTACTGGGTGAAAACAAAAAATTTGCAGCGGCTTTGATATCACCGGATTTTGTGTACCTGAAATTGTGGTGTAAAAAGCACAAGATCAAATTTACGACCAATGTGGAAATAATTGAAAATCCTAAGGTGAAAAAGCTTTTTCAGGATGAAGTAAAGCGTTATAGTCACTTTTTCGGAGATGTTGAGCAAATAAAGAAATATTTTTTAGTCCCCGATGATTGGGCGCAGCAGGAAGGATTTCTGTCGCCTACACTCAAAATTAAAAGAAATACGATTGAAAACCACTATGCAGCATTAATAGAGAAACTGTTTCAATAATAAAAAATATGAAATTTACAGAATTAATTTGTAAAATTCATATCAAAAAAGCAGAGCTACCATCGTGCCCTGCTTTTTTGATGTGATTCTTTGTAGTAGTCAATCATTAATTGTTTATTCGTAATTATATTTTTTCATCGTGAAAAAACGTTACTTCCTATATTTTTCGTACAAAGGCACGGCCTATCATGGCTGGCAAATTCAGCCCAATGGCATATCTGTGCAGGAAGTGCTGACAAAGGCTATGTGCACCGTCTTACGTACTGATCTGGATCTGGTAGGAGCGGGTCGAACTGATACTGGTGTGCATGCCCGTATGATGGTCGCACATTTCGATATGGAAAAAGAACTGCCAACTGATTACGATCTGGTGGACAAGTTGAACAGCTTTTTGCCTAAAGATATTGCTATCGATAGAATAATTGAAGTGCAACCTGATGCTCATGCCCGTTTCGACGCCATTTCGCGTAGATACGAATACCATATAGTGATCAAAAAAGATGTTTTCAGGACCGAGCTTGCTGCCCGTATGAGGAATGCACTCGATTTCGAAGCCATGAATATAACTGCTCAGACTTTAAAAGAGTATCGTGACTTTACCAGTTTCAGTAAGTTGCACACCCAGGTGAAAACCAATAATTGCATAATAACGCATGCCGAATGGACGCAACAGGGTGATGACTGGATTTTTACGATACAGGCTGACCGTTTTTTGCGCAACATGGTTCGTGCTATTGTAGGGACGCTATTCGAAGTGGGGCGTGGAAAGATGACTATTACTGAATTCAGGGCCATTATTGAAGCCAAGAATCGCTGTAAAGCTGGTTCTTCTGTGCCTGCACAGGGTTTGTATCTCGTTTTTGTGGAATATCCTGAAAAGATATTTAGTTTATAGTCGATAGTTTATAGTTTATAGTCCCGAAAAAAACGGGATGTTCCGATAGATCGGAATGTCGAAATACTCCATCGCAAGCTCCATTTATAGCATTACAGACTGGGAATACTAGTCTAAAAGTAAGATGAAACTATAAAGTGAAATTATAGGAGACGAAACTAATTTAACATCTCCGTTAGCTAACGGATTCGGGTTCATTTTTCATTTCATTATAGCTAAGTGATTCAGCATTATATTATCATATAGTGTTTTAATAAGACTTAGCATTTCTTTTTTCTAATACCTGGAATCATCACAATGTTTAATTGTAAATTGTAAATTGATTTTATGTGGTTATTACTCGGTTTTGTTTCTGCTTTTTTTTTAGGTTCGTATGATGTCAGTAAAAAAATATCTTTGCAGGGGAATGCGGTTATCCCGGTACTGTTGACTTCTACTTTGATTTCATCGCTCATTCTTATCCAGTTTTTTCTCCTTTCACGCTTCCAGCCTGCTCTTGTCGACAAAACTATATTTTTTGTACCGTTGGTAGATGCGCGAACTCATGCTTTTTTAATTCTTAAATCGTTAATCGTATTGTCTTCGTGGTTATTCGGGTATTTTGCATTAAAAAATTTACCCATTACCTTGGCTTCGCCCGTGCATGCTACTCAGCCTATATGGATAGTACTTGGAGCTGTACTTATTTTCGGCGAAAAGTTATCCGGATTTCAGGCAGCAGGAGTTGGTATTACATTGATTTCATTTTTTATGCTTTCATTTGTTGGTCAGAAAGAAGGAATTTCATTTAAAACGAATAAGTGGTTTTGGTTTCTGGTGATGGCAACCCTCACCGGTGCAATTAGCGGACTCTATGATAAATACCTGCTACGCCAGTTCGACCACATGGCTGTGCAGGTTTATTACACCTTTTATCAGGCTTTCATAATGGGTCTTATTACCTTGTTTTTGTGGTATCCTACCCGAAAGAGGTCAACACCTTTTCAGTTTCGTTGGTCCATAGCACTGATATCCATATTCCTGGTTACAGCCGACTTTGTTTATTTCTACGCCCTTACGTTGCCTGATTCGCTCATTTCGGTGTTGTCAACCATTCGCCGCTCGGGGGTTGTTGTACCATTCCTGTTTGGAGTCGTGGTTATGCATGATAAAAACGCAAAACTCAAATTAATTTGCATGGTAGGGGTTTTATTGGGGATGTTCTTTTTGTTTCTGGGTTCGAAATGATTTTTTTGATTAAGCTAAACAATTAAATATATGTCAGATAGAATATTAAATCGCAATTAAAATGCTCAGAATCATCGGTTATTAAATTATTAAGATAAAAACTCCCGAAATAATTTGGAAAATCAGAGTAAAATAAGTACTTTTGCAAGCCAAAATAACAACAGCGAAAACATAAATTAAAACACAAAGATATGAAAAGTGGAATTCATCCAGAAAATTATCGTCCAGTAGCATTTAGAGATATGTCGAACGGCGACACCTTTATTTCTCGTTCAACCGTAAACACGAAAGAAACTGTCGAAATTGATGGTGTAACTTATCCTGTGGTTAAAATGGAAATCTCAAGTTCATCACACCCTTTCTATACAGGTAAATCGAAACTGGTAGATACAGCAGGACGTGTTGATAAATTTATGACTCGTTATGCAAAACGCATCGAAAGTCATAAACAAGACTAAACGGAAACGTAATAAAAAAAAGCCTCGAACATTGTTCGAGGCTTTTTTTTTAAGGTTTTACAATCCACTTCCTATCCTCCAGTTGAAATATAAGTTTCTTTTCTTCTAATAATGGCGAAATTATTTTCCGGTCTGCTGCACTCATAAATTCCGCGCTATTGTTCTTTGCCACAATTTGCCTGGCGTTGGTAGCGAAGCTGAGTGAAATAAAGTTGTTTTCAAGCACATTCTCCACCCACTGTTTGTCGACGTTTTTGACAGCCAGGCTATCTTTGTTTACCCAATCAATTGCCTTTGGCATAGTAAATATGAGTGGAATCTTATTCCATGCCGTGTCGTAGAATTCCACCGACGACTGACAGACAGTACCACATATGGTTCGAATAATTCCAATAGCCAGGCTGTCATTATTCAGATTAAATACTTTCATTTCGAAAGAAGAAACGGGGGTATTTTTTACCAACAGTATTTGATTCAGGGTGTCTACGCTATTCAGGCTGACGTGATTACCATAGCGGTTCGTTATGCTGTCGGTTTGTCCGGCTTTATAATATTCCAGCAACTCGTGCCGGTTTTGTTTACTCAGTGTGGGATTTAATTTGTCCGGCATATTTACATAAAAATTGCCTACGTCCTGAGCTGCAGATTCGCTCCAACCAAAAAATAAATTGCTTATGATTAAGACGCTAATCGTTTTTTGAAGAATTTTTTTCATTTGTTTCTTTTTTTCCTGTACCGGTCAGCAAGTGCCAGTAATATTTAAATAAATCACCAACGCTTGTAAAATCTTCTCTGTATATAAAGCCGAAACCCTGAGTGGTTTTAGCTGTTCTAAGTTGATAGCGGTCGATGGTGTGGTTGTAACCTTTTAAACGTAATTTTCCGGATTTAGTGAGAAGATATTCTATATCCACATCTCCAATAAATTTATTGGTGTTGGTGGCCAGGTTATCATTTCGGTAACCAATATTGCCATTGACTATCCACCTGTTATTTGGTTGATAAAGAATCTCAGCCTGATATTCGCTGTTCACTTCATCCGTTTTTCTCCAATCGAAACCAAATGAAAAGTTGTTGCTGTTTACCATTTGAGAGAACCAGTTGTTCAACTGAGCGCTGAGCGTAGTTGTGAAAAATGATATTGCCTGATTAGTTCCCACATTACTTGCAGTTGCAGAGCTTTTTACGTATTCGGGCGTATAGAATTTTCCAAATAGCAACAAATAGAGTATTTGGCGGTTCATCATTTCGTCGGTATTGATGATACTTCTGACTTGTTGTTTCACTCTTTCGTCGCTCGAGGGTAATACTATATCGAAATTAATATTTGGCTTGGTTAGCTTGTCGGTTAATTTAAGTACGCAATTAACCGGCACACTGCTCCGGTTGGTCGACTGGCTTAATGCTTCGTCCAAGTCCTTCAGTGAGGCGTTTAACGAGTATATCGCACGTATATCAACTTGAGCGTTGAATGGATTGCCCGTCCATGAAATACTGCTTCCACGGTCAATTTTAAACTCTTTTCGAATCACATTCTGGAGTGTAAACAAATAGTAACCGTTGTCGATTGCATAGGTGCCATAAAGTTTCAAATCGGAGTATGAATCAAATTGTACCCGTAAATTACCATTCCCTTTAGCGGTAATCATATCACCGGCTTTGGGATCTATAATTAATTCCATTTCTGCATCGGGCGTGGCTTCAATCTGTAAATTGATTTTCACATTCACTTTTTTCTCTGCGGGCTTGGGGACTACGGAATCTTTTCTGGTATTAAGTTTGTTGTTCCTGAATTGTATAAAAGCATTATCGGAAGCTGTAGCTGCGCTTCCAATCTGAATAAAGCATTTTGTATGGGGTTTTGTTGTGGCGTTGACTCTGATATTTGCTTCGTTTTGATCGCCATCAATACGTACAGTTCCATCGACATAGGCTTTCCCGAAGAAATTGCTGTTGTCTTCGGAATGAGTATTCATTGCCAGTATGTTTTTGGCCTTTACATTCAAGTGATATTGCATATTTTTGAACATCCCATTATGAGTAAGCATCCCGTTTAATGTACCCATATTCCGTTCTTCGTCGTACAATTTAATATTTCTTAATTCTAGTGACTTTCGGGACAATCGTATTGTGTCATTAAAGTAATAGGTTGTTTTAAGCAAATTCATTGAAGCCTGCCCCTTATCAACATATACATTCCCCTCGAATCCAATGTTTTTGGAAGGACCGAACATACGTACTTTGCCGGTTCCCAATCCTTTCACATTCTGAATAACAGTTTCAAAATAGGGGGTTAAAAATTCTATATTTAAATTATGTGCATCGAACATGAAATCGAGCGAATCTTTTTTCGGCACAAATACTCCGTTAGCATCGGCAATAATTTCATTTTTTTCATTCACAAACCTGCCGCTTGCAAGGACTTGTTTGTTCAATCTATCCCAGGATGATTTTAGCGTGGCATCACCTATAAGTTTATTGTTGATTTTAGCCGCTTTTACGAAAATGTTGGCTTCGTAAATTGGTTGTTTCAGAACGCTGTGTAAGGTGGCCCGCCCGGTGGCATTTCCACCGATGATGATTCCTTTCAGTTGTAAGAGATTTAGGATAAATCCCACACTCAAGTCATTCATAACAACTGTCATACTATCTTTTTGGCTTTTAGAAGCGATTCCGTTTATGTGAATATACTGTTTATGACTTTCGAAACGAAAATTATTGACTCGAATTGTACTGTCGGCATTCATATCAACGAGGCATGGGTATACATTCCAGGTTGTGTCTGATATAATTACCTGGCTGGGAAGGATTGAAATTTGAGCAGCCGTTTTGCCATTGTCCTTTCTGAATTTGGTTACTGATTGTACTTCACCCGCATTGGTAATCTTCTCCGCGTTTTGCCAGCCCAACTGCGACCGAACTGAATCTTTTTCTGCAGTTGCTAATAAATAGAGATTCAGCAATCCGTTTTTGTTATCAATTAATTGTGCTCTGGAGGTGAATTCCAATTGCTGTTTGGAATTCTGGAGTAGCAAGCTGATATTTTCAAGTTTTCGTCGCCCTGATGTAAGTAAGGGGAAATTCCCTGAAAGGTCAATCCGGTTGTTCTTTTCATCAATAGATCCTTTAATCGTTGATACTCCTTCCAGCGTATAGGGTAAATTCAAAACTTCTGAAATGTCTTTTGTATTTGAAATTTTCAAATCAACATCTATTTGATTGGGGCTATTTTTACTGGTGTCTTTTTTCTTAAAAGATAATGCCGGTAAGTAACGTTGGATGATGTGACTTAAAGTCAGTCCTATGGTGCTGTAGCTGAAATCGCCGGTAAATGCTCCGTTTACATAATCGGAAGTAATGACGAAGTTTCTGTAATCCTTCTCAATGCGAGAATTAAACTGTATTTCGTTGACATTTATGGTTTTTCCCTGGTTTGTAAATGAAATGCTATCGAATTTAAGAAAACCAATAATATTGTCCAACGAATTCCCTAACATGTTTGTTTTCCCATTAAATGAAAGTCTGGCACCGGGGAAACGATCGGTAAGTTTTAATGCATTTAAATCAGTGTCAGAAATTTTAAGATCGAAGTCCAACACTGGGAGTTTGTGAGTCAGGTCAATGACTCCATTGAAGTGGGCGTGAATGTTTTGGTCTTCTACATCAATTTTACCATCAAAGCCACTACCATCATATTTCCCTTTAAATTGGATGTCACGGTAGGAGTAGCCTTTGAATTGAAGTTCGGGGACTTTTGCATCAATAGTGCCCTGATAACTTGATTTTGCTTTCTTTGTCCCTTTGGTATTGAAATCAAATGAAACTATGCCCAAATCTTTATTATTAAGTACACGACCCAACTGGAAATTCACCGATTTAACAGTCCCATTGTAGGTTAAATCTTTTAGGCGGTTTTCAAATTTGAGTAGTATATCGGTGCTTACACTTCCCATCTCCGTTTTAATATTGCCGTAGGCTACCAGGTTGCTTAAGAATCCGGTGATATTTCCCTTGTATCGAACCAGTCCCAGTTCATTCAGCTCTTTGGGAAGTAAAAATGGCTTTTTCGTGAAATCAGAAACGAAATCCTGTAAGTCGCTTTTTTCGAGTTGAAGATCATTGATTTGTCCATAAATGAATGTTTCTTCGATGTTAGGAAGCCCGTTCAGATCTACATCTGCTTTGAGAAGGAAATGTTTGCCATATTTAATTTCCATGTTTTTAAAACGTAAACTGGAAATTTTTCCGGATATCTGCCCTTTTAGGGTGGCTATTCCTCTTAAATTTTTAAATTCGGGGACAAAAGCAGCCAGATCTGAAAGCTTAAAATAAGATGTTGTGATTGGAATTCTCCATTGCACTTTCTCTGAAAAATGTTTCAAATCAATCAGACTGTCGTATTTGAGTTGAATGTTGTTTAAATGCAATCTGGAATTTGGAAGTTCCAGGTCGAAATTTGGGAGGCTTATCCCTTTACGCGAACCTAAAACTTGTGTGCTAAGGTTTTTTAAGACAAGACCAGACTGCTCCACGGCACTCAAGCTATTTATACGGGCACTCAGTGTGTCTTTATTCCATATATTTAACGATATGTCGGTGTTTATTTTAGTAAACTTGAGTCTGTTGGCGTTGAATATATTTGCCGGAACGACCTTGTTGTTTCGGAGGTTTGAATAGAGAAAGGTGGAGCTTATGAGTTTTAAGTGATCAATTTTATACTCTATTCTGGAAGGGGTATTTGTTTGGGGCTTTTTAAAAGCCTTGATAATGAAATCGATATTTGTTTTTCCGGTGGAATCAACAATCAGGTTGCCGTATAAGTGATCAAATTCTACAGAAGTAAACAATATTTTACCCTGGAAAAATTTCCAAAAATCGAAATGTGCATCTGCTTGATTTACAAATAATAGTGCGTTCTGATGCTTATCTTCTACATATAAATCGTGAATAGAAACGGCATTGAAAAATTTATATTCAATTTTTCCTATACTTACTTTCGAACTGATCTTATTTGATAACTCGGATACTACAGCTTGAGCAATATAATTCTGTATCGTGCTATTTTGAAGCATGATAAACAAGATCGCAAAAAATAAAATAATTCCCGCGACACTAAAACCTATTATTTTAATCGTTTTTTTTATACCTTTGAATTTTTATTACGCAAAAGTAAATAATAAATTGTGATTTTCAGCAATCAAAGTTCTATAAGTATTAACTTTTTACAAAAAATAATATACCCGAATACTTGTATTTCAGGGGGAAAATTGGATGCTTTTTAAAGCACATTCAGAAAACGATTATGAGCTCATTAATAATTTTAGGTATTGAATCGTCTTGCGACGACACTTCTGCTTCGGTAATTCGCGATGGCGTGATGCTTTCCAATGTAATTGCCAGTCAGGCTGTACACGCCAGTTTTGGTGGGGTTGTTCCCGAATTAGCCTCCCGGGCGCATCAGCAAAATATAATTCCAGTAGTACACGAAGCGTTGAAACGCGCTGGTGTGGATAAGAAAGAACTGAATGCCATTGCATTTACGCGTGGTCCGGGTTTGTTGGGCTCGCTGTTGGTAGGGACATCCTTTGCCAAAGGATTTGCGCAGGCACTTAACATTCCATTGGTTGATGTTAACCACTTGCAAGCACACGTTTTGGCTCATTTTATCAGTGAAGGTAAGCCAGAGGAACGTAAACCGGATTTTCCTTTTTTATGCCTGCTCGTGTCGGGTGGAAATTCCCAAATTGTGATTGTCAGGGCATATAACGACATGGAAGTGATGGGCCAAACGATAGACGATGCAGCCGGTGAGGCGTTTGATAAATGTGCCAAAGTGATGGGTCTGCCTTATCCAGGGGGTCCACATATCGACCGCCTGGCGAAAGAAGGAAACCCAAATGCGTTTACATTTAATAAACCGCAAATTCCAGGATTTAATTATAGTTTCAGTGGGCTGAAAACTTCTTTCCTGTATTTGTTGCGTGATAAAATCAAAGAAAATCCGGATTTTGTAGCTGAGAATTTAGCCGATCTCTGTGCTTCCCTTCAATCGACGATTATCGATGTGTTAATGAATAAATTACGGAAGGCTGCTAAGGAAACGGGTATACGGCAAGTGGCTGTGGCAGGTGGTGTTTCAGCCAATTCGGCTTTGCGTCAGGCATTTTACGATCATGGAGCAAAATATGGTTGGGAAGTGTTTATTCCGCCTTTTGCATTTACCACCGATAATGCTGCCATGATAGCCATAACCGGTTATTTCAAGTTTCAACACGACGAATTTTGCTCGATGGAAGAAGTTCCTTTTGCACGCGTAACCAATACTTTTTAAGCTGATGGTCATGAAGGTGTCTGGATTTAAATTGCCCGAAAAGTTAGTCCCTTACAGCGGAATCATCTATTTTGTGTTTATTTTGGTGATTTCACATTTTACCTGGAAATATACTGTTTTGGGTGATGAATCGGATACGCTGGTGTCTTTTTTTGGATTGGATATTTCCCCCCCTTTTGTGTGGATGTCACATCATGTTGCAAGTGCTTCGGTGGCCGTTTTACATTTTTTTGGATCGAATATTGAGTTGGAACCCAATAATGTGCTTCGTAATGAGAATAATAATGCGGTTCGTGTTATTTGGGCTTGTTCAGGTATAAAACAAGCATACATCTTTTTTTGTATCATAGCTTTTTATCGTGGACCCTGGCTTAAAAAGTTGTGGTATATACCGTTGGGTTTAGCATTGGTATACCTCTTTAATATATTCAGAATTTCATCAATAGCTGCTATGGTGGAACAGCATCCCGATTGGTTCCGGTTTATACATGAATATTTTTTTAAATATCTTTTTTATGGAATGATCTTTGGTCTTTGGGTGCTGTGGGAAGAAAAGATCTCGGTCAGGAAAGGTGGTAAGGTGCAGGGTCAGGCACAGGCTTAGGATCAGGCAAAGGCGAAGGCTTAGGCATAGACTAATGAGCAGGAAGAATAATAGAAATAAAGTAATAAATAAAAAAAGCTGAGTAAAAGGTGCAAATTCGGGTGTTGGTGTTAGAAGTTACACCTTTAATATTCTTTGCATTTTTCGCCACGCAATACACGCAATCCGCTCATGGCTAAGGCTCCCATTTCATCTTCGCCTGGGTAAACCACCACTGTAGCCATAGGTTTAATCATCTTCTTTATATAATCGACCACAAATTGGCTGTGTGCGACGCCACCGGTAAGGATTACTGCATCAGTTTCTCCTTTAAGTACAGCCAGCATGGCTCCAATTTCTTTGGCTACATTGTAAGCCATGGCTTCCAGTATTAGTTTCGCATGTTCATCCCCTGTTTCCATTCTTTGAACCACTTTCAGTACTTCGTTGGTGCCCAGATGAGCCATTAATCCACCGTTTCCTACCAGCATTTTCTGAATTTCGGTTTGAGTGAATTTTCCATTAAAACAGGTTCTGACTAATGCTCCGGCATCTATTGTACCTGCACGTTCGGGTGAAAATGGACCGTAACCATCCAACCCCTGATTTGTATCCACCACTTTGCCCTGTCGGTGAGCAGCTACAGTAATTCCACCCCCAATATGTGCAATGACAAGATTTAATCTTTCGTATAAAGTGCCATTTGATGCGGCATATTTTCTACCTATCGCTTTGTGGTTGAGAGCATGGAACATGGAGCGGCGGGGAAATTCGGGTAGTCCGCTAATTCGGGCTACGTCCTGTAATTCATCTACTACGATAGGGTCAGCAATAAAAGCCTGACAGTGAGGGATACCGTCGGATATCTCACGTGCAATCAGGCCACCCAGGTTGCCGGCATGTTCTCCAGCCAGCGATGATTTTAAATCGAAAATCAGTTTATCGTTTACTGCATATACTCCCGATTCTACCGGGTGCACTAATCCACCCCGACCCACCACTGCCGATAAATCGGACAATAATATACCATCTTCTTCTAATCTGTTTAAAATCAAATTTTTCCTGAATTCATACTGGTCATATATCCGCTCGAAAGGCATAAGTTCCTCGGCAGTATGTCGAATCGTATGCAAACAGATAAGTTTTTCGTCGTAATAAACGGCAAATTTAGTAGATGTGGAACCCGGATTGACCGATAAAATTTTAAACATGTTCAGCTTGTGTTTACAGTTTTAAGAAGGTGTAAAGATAAACGTATTTTTTACATAAAAAATGGAAGAATATAAACTTTGTATGTTAATACAAAATTAAAACTACGCACAAAATTTTGAATTTTGATTTTTTAATTAATTCCTTGAATCCGGAACTTCTTTAATACTTTGAGTCTCGGTTATATACAGCTAAATCATAAGAAATACTTTACATCTCTAAAATTGATTAATTTCGGTCTGAAATGTCTCCTGCAAAAGATATTTTCTCATAAATCTTTGTATTATAAAGAATTATTTTGTACTTTTGTCCACGAATTAGGATGAAAAGAGGGGGCGGCAGTCCCCTTCTTTGTTAAAATAACGCGAAGCATGATATTAAAAGACACTGTATATCAGATTGTTGAAAACTTTCTTATGGATACGGATTATTATTTGGTGGATGTAAAAGTCACCCAGGATAATCGTATTTCTGTTGAAATTGATTCGTTTGAAGGTGTGTCGATAGGTTTTTGTATGGAAGTCAATCGTCACATTGAATCACAATTAGACAGGGAAGTAGAAGATTACGAACTGCAAGTTAGTTCAGCCGGGCTGACAGAACCTTTTAAAGTGTTGAAACAATACGAGAAAAACATTGGAAACGAAGTTGAAGTCCTCACAAAAACAGGCAAAAAGGTATCCGGAGTTTTGATTGATGTAAATGAAACCGAAATTGTGTTGCAAATAGAGAAAACTGAAAAGCCGGAAGGAGCCAAACGGAAAATTACGGTTACCGAGGATTTGACCTTTCTCTATGAAGAGATTAAAACTACTAAATATATTATTAGATTCAAATAAGCCATGATCAAAAAAGAAACTGTTAGTTTAATTGATACATTTTCGGAGTTTAAAGAGCTGAAAAACATCGACAGAAGTACCTTGATTAGTGTAATGGAAGAGTCGTTCCGGAATGTTATTTCAAAAATGTTCGGAACAGACGAGAATTATGATGTGATTATCAACCCGGACAAAGGTGACTTTGAAATCTACCGAAACCGTAAAGTGGTGGCAGATGAAAATTTAGAGGATCCAAATTTGGAAATTACGCTTACCGAAGCAAAAAAGATAGATGCTGATTACGAAATTGATGAAGAAGTAACCGATACGGTTGATTTTCTAGGTTTTGGTCGTCGGGCAATTTTAACTCTACGCCAGACTCTTTCCTCTAAAATATTGGAACTGCAAAAAGACAATGTTTTCAGCAAATACAGCGAAAAAATAGGTCAGATTGTGAGTGCTGAATTATATCAAATATGGAAAAAGGAAATGTTATTGATAGATGATGAGGGTAACGAACTATACTTGCCTAAATCTGAACAAATACCAACTGACTTTTACCGGAAGGGTGATACTGTTCGCGCGGTAGTTGCCATGGTTGACAATAAGAACAATAATCCTAAAATCATACTTTCCCGTATTTCTCCCGTGTTTTTGGAACGATTATTCGAACTGGAAGTACCTGAAATTCATGATGGTTTGATCACAATTAAAAAAATTGCACGAATCCCCGGTGAACGTGCGAAGGTAGCAGTAGAATCGTACGACGATCGTATTGATCCCGTTGGTGCTTGTGTAGGAGTGAAGGGTTCTCGTATTCACGGTATAGTTCGTGAATTAAGAAATGAAAATATTGATGTAATTAATTATACCAGTAATATAAATTTGTTTATCTCCAGAACTTTGAGTCCGGCAAAGGTATCTTCTATTCGTTTGAATGAAGCCGAAAAGAAAGCTGAAATTTACCTCAAACCCGAAGAAGTATCGCAAGCCATTGGAAAAGGTGGTTTGAATATTAAACTGGCTGGTATGCTCACCGGTTATACGCTCGACGTATTCCGTGAAATGGACGAAGAAGCAGATACAGAAGATATTTACCTGGATGAATTCAGCGATGAAATTGACCAATGGGTAATTGAAGCGTTGAAAGCTATCGGATGTGATACTGCCAAAAGCGTGTTAGCCATAAGCCGTGAAGATCTGATTCGCCGTACTGACCTGGAAGAAGAAACAGTAGATCAGGTATTGACTATTTTGAATGCGGAATTTTCAGAAGAGCCAGAAGCTGAAACCGCAAATGTGAAAGCAACGACTGATGAAGTATCAGAAAATGTTGAATCAGACGACGAAGAATCGGATGATGTAGAATCAGACGATGAAGAATCGGATGATGTAGAATCTGACGAGAATCTATCGGAAAAGGAGGAGTCGGATGATTCCACCACTGTGAAGTGACGAGCGTTTTCAAATGTGAATTTGAAAACGATCAGTAAGCTATGAGTATATAGCTAAGGTTGTATACTCATACAATGAAATTAAAAAAAGAAAAACAGTAATTATAGCATATGTCCATAAGATTAAGTAAAGCCTGCAAAGATTTGAATGTTGGGATGACCACCGCAGTAGAATTTTTGGCAAAAAAAGGTCACAAAGTGGTTGCCGACCCGAATTTAAAGTTGTCGGATGACTTGCATCTTTTACTTGCAAAAGAATTTAATAAAGATATGGCTCTGAAAATTGAATCGGAGCGATTAAGCCAGGAACGTCAGTTGAAAGAAAAGGCTGAACCAGTGGCTATTGAAGGATACATTCAATCTAAACCTGCAGAAAAAGCAGTAGAAGCAATACCTGTTATTGTTCCAAAAGATCAAATGCCTCATATCAAATCCGTTGGACATATTGATTTAGATAGTAAAGGAAAACATCCTGAAATCAAGACAGAAGTAGCAGCTCCGGTAGTGGAGAAAGCTGTTGTGCCCGAAAAGGTTGAGAAAAAGGAAGAAATTCTTCCACCTGCGGCTAAAATTGCTGAGGTAAAAGAGCCTGTAAAGCCCGAAGAAATAAAGGAAGTTAAAGTAGTAATTCCGGAAGTGAAACCCGAAGTGCAAAAAGAACCGGAAGTGATAGTAGCTAAACCGGAACCTGTAGTACAAAAGGTTGAAGAAGTAATTGCCCCGAAACCTGTTGAGGAAGTTAAAGAGGTTGTTCCTGTTACCCCTTCCGAACCTGTAAAAGTGGTTGTTGAGGATGTGAAAGTTACGGTTGAAGAACCAAAAATAATCCACAAACATAAAACAGAACATATTAAGCCTGTTAAGATAATTGAGGAACCTGTTGTTGTCGAAGAGAAGATTGAAGTTCCAGAACTGAATGCTGAAACGAAGGACAATGATCACGAAGAAGATGAAATCTTTACGCTTTCACGACCAGTAAGTGATGTTTCACCTGTAGTGATTGGAACTATAGACCTGGCACTTTTAAACCAGAGCACACGACCAAAGCCCAAGACTAAAGAACAAAAACGGAGAGAAAGAGAAGATAAAAATAAAGTCGGATCAGAAGTTAAAAAAATAATACTTCCGGGAGACAAGAAAGTTATTCGTACTTCTACCGATTCAAAAATATCATTAAGTGTAGGTCCAAAGAAGAAAAGAGAACGTTTCTCTAATCAGAAAGTTGATATTACTAAAGTTCCTCAACCTACAGGTCCAACACAAGGTTTTGCCCGTCCTAAAAAAGTTGTTCCTGGTGCTGCAGGTGCAGGAACCGGTAAAGACAGATTTAAAAAGACTGTGAAAGCAGTGGTTAATGAAGGCGATGTTCAAAGACAAATAAAAGAAACCCTGGCTCGTCTGTCGGGTGCAAACAAAAAGGGTAAAGGTTCTAAATATCGTCGTGACAAACGCGAAAGTGTGAATGTCCGCCAACAAGAACAGGCACAACGTGCTCGTGATCAGGAAAGTGTATTGAAACTGACTGAATTTGTTACGGTAAGCGAATTGGCTGTGATGATGGACGTGACAGTCAATCAGGTAATTGCCACTTGTATGAACATTGGTTTGATGGTTTCTATCAATCAACGTCTGGATGCTGAAACGATTAATATAGTGGCAGAAGAATTCGGATTTACTACCGAATATGTGAGTCATGATGTAATTGAAGCTATTGGCGAAGAAGAAATAGACACAGCGGAAGATTTATTGCCACGTGCACCGATTGTTACCGTCATGGGTCACGTCGATCATGGTAAGACATCTTTGCTTGACCATATACGCAAAACAAATGTTATTGCCGGTGAAGCCGGTGGTATCACCCAACATATTGGTGCCTACAACGTAAAACTGGAAAACGGTCAACGTATTACCTTCCTGGATACACCGGGTCATGAAGCGTTTACTGCCATGCGTGCCCGTGGTGCTAAAGTAACTGATATTGCTATTATTATAGTAGCTGCCGACGACAATATTATGCCTCAAACTATTGAAGCCATTAATCATGCTGCTGCAGCCAATGTGCCTATAGTATTTGCGATAAATAAAGTGGATAAACCGGGAGCAAATCCCGAAAAGATAAAAGAAGCTCTTGCTCAGATGAATTACCTGGTCGAAGACTGGGGTGGTAAATACCAGTCGCAGGATATTTCAGCCAAAAAAGGTACAGGCATTGAAGAATTGCTTGAAAAAGTATTGTTGGAAGCTGAATTGCTCGACCTGAAAGCTAATCCGAATAAGAAAGCTATTGGTTCGGTTATTGAATCTTCTTTAGATAAAGGACGTGGATTCATTTCTACTGTTTTGGTTGATAACGGAACACTCCATTTGGGAGATGTGGTTTTGGCCGGTACTTATCATGGTAAGATTAAAGCCATGTTCAATGAACGTAATCAACGTATCACAGAAGCCAGACCAGCAGAACCCGTATTGATTTTAGGATTAAACGGTGCTCCACAAGCCGGTGATAATTTCAACGTAATGCCTTCGGAACATGAAGCACGTGAAATTGCCAGCAAACGTGAGCAATTACAACGCGAACAAAGTATTCGTACGAAGAAGCACTTTACCTTGGACGAATTAGGTCGTCGTATTGCCTTGGGTGATTTCAAAGAATTGAATATCATTGTTAAGGGTGATGTGGATGGATCAGTTGAAGCATTGGCCGATTCCTTATTGAATTTGTCTACCGAAAACATTCAGGTAAACGTGATTCACAAAGCAGTAGGTGCTATTTCCGAATCGGATATCTTATTGGCTGCCGCTTCAAATGCTATCATTTGTGGTTTCCAGGTACGTCCAAGTTCAACAGCCCGCAAAATGGCTGATAAAGAAGAAATCGACATTCGTTTGTATTCTATTATTTACGATGCTATCGAAGAAATCAAATCGGCTATGGAAGGTATGCTTTCTCCTGAAATCAGAGAAGAAATTACTGCTACTGTAGAAATCGTTGAAGTATTCAACATTACCAAAGTGGGTACTATTGCAGGTTGTTTGGTTCGTTCAGGAAAAATTAAACGGGCAAACAAAGTTCGTGTAATTCGTGATGGAATTGTAGTTTATACCGGTGAATTAGAATCACTCAAACGTTTCAAGGATGATGTGAAAGAAGTTGGAACCAACTATGAATGCGGTTTGAATATCAAAAACTATAACGACATTCGTGTAGCTGATATTATTGAAAGTTACGAAGAAACAGAAGTTAAAAAGACTTTGTAAGATATAGATTTAAAGAACAAAGAACAAAGAGCAAAAACTGGTTGCATAACATTCTATTAAAAAACGAATGTCATATTAAAAAATGCATGGTATAATAATTTGCTTAAGATCATGCAGATGTCATTCATAAAGTCATATAAGCCGTGTGCCCAACAAATGGACATGCGGCTTTGTTGTTTGTTTAATCCGTTATCCTGTTTCCCTCTTTTGATTCATATGTTGCAACTTAAAGTGATTTACTGTCAGAAATTTAAATTAAAATTCTCTATTTCTTACAACCTGAATGAATTTATCTTTTAAAATAGAAAATGAAAACAAAAACATATCAAATAGTTTTGAAGGAAATTGGGAGCCTGATGGCTCTGATGGGATTTATCATCGTAGTTCCCTCTGTAGTAGCTCTATTTTACAATGAATGGTATTCTTTTTTGGGTTTTTTAATGTCTGGAATAATTACCTATGGCATAGGAATCAGTCTTTACTCAGCTTTCCTTGATGCTTCTGAACCTCAATTCAAACACGGGTATATTATTGCTGCTTTTACCTGGTTATTACTGACGGTGATGGGATCATTGCCTTTCTATATCATTGCCAACATTACTCCCCCTGATATTATTCAAAGTTTTGTACCTGTTGGTGCCAAGTACTCATCCAGTTTACTGAATTTTCAAAATCCACTTCATTGTTTCTTTGAGAGTATGAGTGCATTTACCACCACCGGACTTAGTATGACTGTGCATGAGCCATCTGTTGGTAAGGCGATTCTGTTTTACCGTTCATTTGCTCAGTGGATTGGTGGTGCCGGTTTTATTGTGTTGGTTTTAGCTCTTTTTAAACATGAGTCAGGTCGAAGTGTAAGATTACTCTATCAGTCAGAATCTTTTGGAATGAATCTGAAAAATAAAGTACGGGATACAACCAAGGTAATCTGGAAATCGTATGTTTTTATTACCCTTATTACTATCCTGTATCTGATTATCGGTACTTATTTTATTTTGCCTGATTATCCTCTTGCCGACACGATTTTCGATTCGGTTAACCATGCCCTTTCAGGACTTTCGACGGGTGGCTTTAGTACACTTGACAACAGTATAGCCACTTACAATTCAGTGGCCATGGATAGTCTCTATCTGGTGCCCATGATACTTGGATCCTTTTCCTTGCCTTTCTATTATCTTATTTTTTATAAACATAAGTTTAATGAAATCTGGCTGGATATTCAAACACGTTCTTTATTGATGTGCTTTTTAGTGGGAGGGATTATCCTTTCTTTGTTGCTTCTGTACTCACAGGCAGTTCCCAATCCATTTGGTGCAGGTATATTTCAGTATATCAGCGCTATGTCTACTACCGGATGGCAAACTTCGAATATACAGTTATGGGACGATTCTTCAATGATTTTTATCATCTTTGGGGCAATGATAATAGGTGGAGCCTGGGGAGGTTCAGTAGGTGGAATAAAGATATACAGAGCTTTATTTATACAAAAGGGAATTCGTTGGCAAATTAAAAAGGAATTTTTTTCTCAGAAGACGGTCAAAGCTTTGAAATTTGATGGTAAAGTGATGTTGCCCGAAGAGGCAAATGCTCAATTGGCTTCAGTTTCAACTTATGTTATCTTGTTCTTTCTTATATTGATAGGAAGTACTTTTATCAGCACTTTTTTTATCCCCGATAATTATACTTTTTTGGATGCCCTTTTCGAATCTACCGCTGCTCAAACGACTTCAGCCTTTTCGGTGGGGATAACCAACCCGAACATGAATCCTGTTGTTGAGATAATTTATATACTACAAATGTGGTTGGGACGTTTGGAAATAATTCCGGTGTTGGCTCTATTTCGGTCTATATTTATGGGTACGGATCCTAAAATACTTTAATATGTTACTCCTCAGATGACAAAAATTCATCTGAGGAGTAGACCTAAAAAGAAATTAAATTTTTTCGTATTATTTTTTAATAATCTTATGTATACTTTTCCCTTGTATAGTTGTTACTTCTATTAGATACATACCATCGGTCAGGTTTGTTACGTCCATTTCTGAAGTTTGTTTTGCTGTCTTAATTAAAGCGCCCTGCAGGTTGTAAACGCAAACACTTTTTACTGCACTCGTTGTTGATATATTTACTTTTCCGTTGGTAACTGATGGGAAAACGAGGCAATCGCTCTGAATTTGTTGTTCAGTTATACCATTGGGTAAATTCACTTTCCTATCTGAATAAATCAGCAAATCGCCAGGTACCATATCCAGTGTCATGGAAGTATTTGTTACAATCAATTCTTCGCCAGTAAGTAAATTATACCAGGTTCCTGTTTTTTGAAATGCCGGAAGCGCGGTTATAGTTGATGAGGCATTGAAGTTACCTAACACAACAAGATTTAAGTCGGCGTGTGCAAGTGCTATTCTTCGTCCGGTATTCCAGTCCGAAGCACTGATATTTAACGTAAAAACACCTTGAGTGAAAGCCGTTGGGTACAGTTTACGAAGTGATATTATTTTAGCTGAAGTATCAGCTGCCGCTTTCCTGTGTGCCAGGTTTAACCAACCCCATGTAGATGGTTTTTCGTTGGTTCGTCCTCCGTTCGAATTTATAGAATAATCGTAGCCCATTTCACCAAATTGCCACATCATTTTTGGCCCCGGAATAAGCGTTGTAAAGGCAATATTTAAAGGAACACGTTTTACCCGTGCTATTGAATCTGTAGCTATATTTCCCAAACCTGATATTTTCGCTTTATAAAAGTTGCGTTCTTCATCGTGGCTTTCGGCAAAACCTACCCAACCGCGTGGTATGGCATTCAGTTCGCTAAAGTCACTTTCTGACTGATATCCCATAGCTGCCTGCGAAAAGGCATTGTTTACTTTGCGCCACAAATACATGCCTTTGTTGGCTAAAACGGTTTCTTCATCATTGTTGCAAAAATGTTCGAGAATAAACATGACATCACTTTTTACCGATTTAGCTGCATCAAAATAACCCGAAAGTATATCTATCCTGGTCTGGTCATAGTTAGAGGCAGTTGCTTCTGTCACTGCTCTTTGCGAAAAGCCTTTGGTTAAATCCAATCTGTAACCATCTACTTTGTATTCCGTAATCCAATATTTCAATACGCGGTTAAAATATTCTTTTGTACCGTTAAAACTGTGATTGAAGTCGTGAAACACACTGTATGGATGTGGGGCATCTACGTTGAACCAGGGGTTATTGGCTGCTGTTTTACTTAATGCTTCGTTCCAGTATAACTTGGCAAAAGGATTATTTCCGGTGGCGTGATTAAATACCACGTCAACAATCACGGCCATACCGCGTTTATGACATTGGTCAATGAATTTTTTATACATATCGGACGTGCCGTAGGCTTTATCCGTGGCGAAATAATGGTTAGGATTGTATCCCCAACTGTTGTTTCCATCAAATTCCTGAATCGGCATTAACTCAATGGCAGTAATTCCGAGGGTTTGCAAATAATCGAGTTTGGTGATGGCTGCTTCCAGCGATTTTTCGGTGGTGAAGTCACGCAACAGCATTTCATATATGATCATATTTTCCCGCGAAGGCATGGTGAAAGCAGTAACCTCCCAGTTGTATGCCGGTTTGGCCGTTTGCAAGGTAGCCACTAATCCTTCGGTTTTTCCTTCGGGATAGGCTTTTAAATTGGGATAAATAAGACTTTTTTCGTTTATATATTTGTCGTTCCAGGGGTCGAGGATCAATTCGGTATAGGCATCGCTAATACGAAGATTCCCGTTCACCAGATATTGAAAACCGTACAGTTTTCCGGGTGTGAGATCGCTGAGTGTATACCACCAGTAATCGCCGTCTTTTTTCATTTGGTAGGCATTCAGTTGTGCCCAGTTGTTGAATTCACCAATCAGAAAAACGTTGGTTTTACCCGGTGCATACATAACCAGGGTGGCTGTTGTAGTGTTTATGATATTGATGCCATCTGTTACTCCGGCGGGACGGGATTGATTCGTTACAGGAGCCGGTACGCAAACCAGTATGGTGTCACGAACAATCACACTGTTCAGATTGGCTTCCGCAATCAAAGTATAATCTATAGCCGACGAAAAGGTATAGGGGTAGATGAGGGTGGTAGCTGCCGTTTCGGTTTTTACGCTCGATCCGTTAATAAACAAATTCAGGTTAGCAGCAACCGATGAACCGAACTGAATATCCATCGCTGTACCGGCAGTTAGCTGTTGGTTGGTTGCCGGATTTACAAACGCGATGTTTAAGCCCGACTGAAATACGTCCACAAAGATATCGGCTCCCCCGGTGTTTTTCCCTTCCTTAGTTCCTGTCCCGTTGCGAAACACGAAAGCCAGTTTGGTTACCTTTTCACCGGGAAGTAATCCATAGTATTCGGTTATGGAAGGTGTGATATTCAGTTTCCATTTATTGTTACCGAGCGAAACTAATTTGTATTTTGCCGAGTTGTCCAGCCAGGCAGGAGCATGTTGCCAAACGCTTGATGTGGTTAGAACTCCTGTATGTGCATATACATCGGTCCCGGCATAGTCTTTCAATCCTCCGGTTCCTAAGGAAGCATCGAAGATAACATCAATGGCACCTCCATCCTGGGTGATAAGTTGGGGGACGGTAGTTATAATTTGGGACCAACTCCAGACTGAGCTGAGTGCGATTAACAGTAAGGTGAAAATAGTTTTTTTCATGATATACAATTTTTTTCAGTTGATATTTTTTTTTCTGCATTACTAATTACACTTTTATTTTATAAGTAGTCCGCAACTAAATCTATAGGTTCAAATTCTAAACTAGTAATTGTATTCACCTTGCCTTAGGGTAACCGGTGTAGAAAATTGATCTTGAGGTGGTAAAATTATAAAAAACATTGAACTGTCATAACGAGTTTTGTCTCTGAATAACCGCCAGATACGGTGAGAAGATGGATTATGTAAATTATAGTAAATCAATCAAATATGCGATTACTCACAAATGTTGAATCGCAAAGGAAATGATTCATACAGTTGCTTTTTTTCTCTGAGAATGATAACTATTTACTTTTTAAATGAAGGAAAAAAGAGCGAGCCTTTTTCTGACTCACTCTTTTTTTTTAGGAACAAATCAACCAGATGATTTATTATATCTCTTCTCTTTTAATTATTGTTTGATGAAATTATAACTGCCACTTATGTCATTAAAAATAACGGTATAAGTTCCTTTAGTGTATGCAATGTCTGGGACATTTGATGTTGCGCCAATACCATTTGGAAACGAACTGCCACCCCAGGATACATCCCAATTTCCATTAGCACGGAATTTTACATTTCCGGTTGTATTGGTAAATGTATAGGTAGTATACCAAATGTGATTATTTGTTGTTTCTGCTGCAGTCATTAATTCGTCAGAACCCCAACCGTTAATGTCACCTATCAACCCAATTTTTGTATAGGTGGTCGGTGTTACAAGTGCGGGAATCATGCTCATAGTATTGCTGATTGAATTTAAGGTAATGGTGTAATAACCATCAGTTGCAACTTTAATATCGCTCGATCCTCCATCATTGTGAACAAAGACGCCATTTTTAATACCCCATTGTTCATCCCAATTACCTGGATCACGAATCAGTTTAAATCCTCTGCTTGCATAGAAATAACCGGTAAAAGTATATTCTCCATCGCCTGCATCGTTGTAATTGTTACCAGTTACAAAGCTTAAAGGATAAATAGACTTACCAATTCCGGCAACAGAATTATTCCAGGCGCCATCAGCCATACCAATGATATAATAGGGCCTTGGAGTTACAATTGTAAATGGTTTCGTTGATGGAACCGTAATATCAACGGTGGCTGTACTCGTATTACCATTACCGTCGTTGATAGTATAATTGAAACTATCCGTTCCAGAATATCCTGCAGTAGGAGTGTAAGTTAATTTACCATCTGCATCCAGTGTTACAGTACCATGTGTCGGAGTTGTTTTGCTCGTTACGGTCAAAATATCTTTCTCTACGTCGGTGTCATTGTCTAAAACCGAAATGATAACCGGAGTTCCCATGAGCGTTGTTACTACGTCATTAAAGGCCACGGGAGGATAGTTGTACGGAGTTGTTACAAGAGTCATAACCTTGGTTTTGAACACAGTTTTTGTTCCTCCATTAACGATGTAAGCAAGTAAACGTGCATAAACAGTACGTTGAACAGCATTTTTGTTAAAACCCTTGATCGTGTCATTCAGGTCTTTAAAACTTACTTTTATATCCGACCCGGATTTGCCGTTAAATGATGATGGAATTGACTTGTATGTTACAAAATCAATTGTGTTAGAAACGCTCAGTTTGTATGAAATTGTCGATGTACTGTCCAATAAGGTCATAACAGAAGTGCAGTTAAACAAAGCTACAGAATCTGTTAATTGAGTTTTAAGAATAGTAAACGGGCTGACTCCCGCTTTAACAACTGCAACAAAGTTAGTATCCAGCAGCGCTTCTTGTTCATAGCCACCGGGTTCGGCCACCTTTTGATTAGCATATGGATCTTCGCAAGAAGTAAATACCATGCAAGCAAGGATGACTGAAGATAAATAGAATATTGCTTTCTTCATTTTATTAGATTTTATAATGTAATTATAAATAGATTGTTTTAATGAGTTCTGCCCATTATTCAGGCAGAACTCATTTGGTTTTATTTCTTGATAAAATAGTAGCAACCATCTACATCGTTGAAAATAATAACATAGGTACCGGTTTTGTACATAATGTTAGCACCTCCAGGGTTTCCGATTCCATAAGGGAAATTAACAGAACCCCAACTTACATCCCAATTAGCAAGCTCACGGAATTTTACACCTCCATCTGTTGCTTCTGATGCGTTTGATGTAAATGTGTAAGTTGTGTACCAAATATGATTGTTTGTAGTCTCTGCAGGAGTCATAACAATGTCAGAACTCCAGGTGGTTATATTCCCAATTAGCCCAACCCCTTTCGCAGTGTGATCAGCCGGTGTAGTGGTAGCAGCCACTATCGTACAAGTATTATCAACTGAATTAAAAGTGATCGTGTAATACCCATCTGCAGGAACTTTGAAGTTTGCCGGATCAGCTCCGTTTGCAGCTTTACTAATCGGTTTGTCGATTCCGTCAACACCTTGATTACCCCATTGATCGGTCCATGCGCCAATAGTACTAATCAGTTTAAATCCGCTGGAAGCTTGAATGTACCCGGTATAAACAAATTCTCCATCACCATTCAAATTATATTTCTTGCCTGAAGTTATGCTAAGAGGAATCAGCGATGATCCAAGTCCTTCAGCCGCATTCGTCCATTTACCATCGGCTAAACCGATGATATACCACGGTTTAGTTGTGACCTCAGTGAATGGGAATAATGGTAAAACATAAGGACGTATTTTCAACGAAATGACATTAGAAAATAATGGTTTAACTGTGAAAACAGAATCAGTTGGAGTCTGCATGGCATCACTTACAACTGCTTGAAGGCGAACATATATTTTTCTTTCAACAACCGGATCCGGTAATTTTCCGCCATATAAGCCAATGATAGCAATATCCATTTCTTTGGTGTTAATACCAACTTTCTCTCCGTTGATGCTTGTAGGTAAGCTTTGAAACGTACCCGCCGCAAAGGCATCGGTAAAACACACCTGAGTTGTATAAGTAACAGCAGCAGTAAATCCATAGTCGGGCTGAACACAAGTGAGCGCATCCATGTCTTTCCCTTCATTCGTAATTTCAAGTTCATAAGTTACGTTGCTGTATCTACTTTCGTTGAGAACAAAAGTGAGCGTGCCATCTTGTGCTTTTGAATTAATCACGGGTCCGGTTTCATCTTCCTGACAAGAAGAAAACCCTATCATGCTAATCAAAATAAACAATAATATATTAATTTTTTTCATATTGTTACTATTTTATAAGTTTGAATTAATAGGCTGAATTAATAACCCGGATTTTGAGTTAAATTTGAATTTGCATTCAAATCCGTCGAAGGAATTGGGAATAGGTTGTAGATAGCACTAAATTTAGTTCCACCGGCAGTTCCGCCTTTCCAATCCCAGTTGTAATCACTGCCACCATAATTACCAAAGCGAATCAGGTCGGTACGACGTTGTCCTTCAAAATAGAATTCACGTCCTTTTTCATCCAGTATAGTTGCCAGATTCAGTGTTGAAAGTTCTGTAGCATTTGATCGGGCACGTAAAGCATTTACAGCAGTTAAAGCTTCATATCCGCCGATTTTAGTACCACCGCGTTGAACTGCTTCGGCATAGGTTAAGTAGGCTTCGGCAACACGTAAGAAAGGAACATCCATATCCACAAATTTGGTGTCGTGAGGATTTGCTCCATCAGCACGGTTGTTTTTGAATTTCATAACCGATAAACCTTGTTTGAAAATGCTTACCGATGTTATTTCTATGGTACGATCCTTAATAAAGAACATAGCACGTTTGTCGCCAGCTCCGGTAGTTGAATCGGATGACAGTTCATTGGAATTAATGGTTCCGGTTGGAAAGAATTTTTTAGCCAATGCAGCACGGGCTCTGTTACCTCCCCAACCTTCTGTTGAACCCCAACTTGGCATTCCCGAAGTATGTGTAGAAGCAATCAGGAAAAGTGCTGAACCATAATTTTGTGTTTTTACTCCATCGGCTGAAATAGCAAAAATAATTTCTTGTGGAGCCTTATTTACTGTCGATCCATCATTGTCGGCCATAAATAGTTGTTGGTAGCTGGGATTTAATTTGTATTCTGAATCAATTACTTTCTTTGCATAAATTGCTGCATCCGACCAGCGTTGAGTTCCTGTATAAACTTCGGCATTTAAATAGAGTCTCGAACGGAGTAACCAGTTCGCCACTTTGTCTGCACGTCCATAAGGAGCCAATCGAGCGTCATACATGTCTGCTTCACATTCTTTAAGCTCTTTCTCTACAAAAAGGAATAAATCAGCACGACTTATTTGAGTAGGAGGAGTAAGGCTTACCACTTCAGTAAAAGGAACATTTCCAAATAAATCCATCAGGAAGTAATAATCCATAGCTCTTACAAAACGAGCTTCAGCGCGTTGTTTAACTGATACTTCATCTGTTTTACCTGCTGTTTGTTCCAAAAAATGGTTACAAAGTGTAACTCCAAAATACAATCTGCCGTATAAACCGGTGATCTGATTGTGAGAAGAGGACCATTTATTGAAATTCAATTCAGGAATACCGGGGTCGCCCCATGAACAAATTGCTTCATCGGTACTCATTTCGTTCAGGTTCCATAGCAAACGGACAAAATCCGAGGTGCCTTCATCGATACCTGCGACATCCCCTTTCCCTGCAGGACCTTGTTGACCTGTCAATCCCAATGAAGCGTAAATCTTAGTAAATACACCATCCTGATTAAAGGTTTGAGTTACACTTGGATCAATAGGCTCAACATTCAGATCATTTACGCAAGATACCATGCCGAATGTAAAAACAAGCGACACAATGGGGATAAATAATTTTATATTTCTATATTTCATAACTGTGTTTTTTTTTTGGAAATTTTAAATTAGAAATTAAGGCTTATTCCTATCATGGATACCATAGGACGAGGGTAAATGTTATTATCTATTCCCTCAGAAATTTCCGGATCTAAACCTTCGTAATTGGTAATTACAAAAGGATTTTGAACTGTGGCATAAATACGACCGCTGGAGATAACTTTAAAAAGATTTTTAAAGCTGTATCCCATGGTTATATTGTCACAACGTAAGAACGATGCATTTTGCACATAATAATCGGAAAAGTAATAATTGGTTTTTCCAACAAAATTTGTGTTTAAAGCAGAAACAGGTCTGTTTGAGAAAAATTTTGAAGTTGACCATACTCCGCTGGTTCCCACATTAGCTCTTGCAGCATCTACATCGTTGTAAACATAATTCCCAAAGCTGGCGCGAAGTGATATTCCTAAATCGAAATTTTTATAAACGATTTTCGAAGATATACCCATCATAATATCCGCAGCCGGATTGTGGTAAAAATAGCGGTCGTCATCGTTGATAACTCCATCGCCGTTACGATCAACAAAAAGACCTTCGATTGCCTTTCCAGCATTATCATATACTTGTTCGTAAACGTAGTATGATTTTGCAGGGTAACCAACAGAATGTGCCTGAACATTATTACCTGTACCCGAACCTATACCTCCGAGTGCAACAATGTAGTTTTCGCTGCTTCCTGTTGTTAATTTGGTGATCTTGTTATTATTGTAGGTGATATTATAATTGATATCCCAGGTACAATCCTTATTCGATATTGCTTTTGCGTTGACAGCGAATTCTACACCCTGATTCTGAAGAGAACCAATGTTGCTTATCACGCGGTTACTAAAGTTAGTTCCTGCAGGTACATCTACAATGTTCAGTAAATCTTTTGTTTCACGGAAATAATAGTCGAGCGAACCTGTAATACGGTTGTTCATAATACCCATATCCAATCCTGCATTCCAGGTAGTTGTCTCTTCCCATTTCAATGAACTATTATAAGCATCTGGTCTGTAGGTAGTAAGATATTCCCCACCAATAGGGTAATAGGCTCCGGATTGATTGATGGTATAAACAGGAATATAAGGATAATCACCCTGGTTAATATTCTGTTGGCCGGTAACGCCATAACCCACACGTAGTTTCAGGTCAGAGAAAGTGCCTTTGTCTTTCAAGAAGCTTTCTTCGTTTATTTTCCAGGCAAGAGCCGCAGCAGGAAATAAACCCCAGCGATTGTCACTTGAGAAACGGGAAGTTCCGTCCTGGCGTAAAGTTGCTGTCAGAAGATACTTGTTGGCATATGAATAATTTACACGACCAAAGAAAGAGACTAAATAGCTTTCGGTTTTTGTCTTAATCCGATCGCGATTATAACCCTCCAATTCATTCGTTAATGGATTTAGTATGTTTTTTTCTAAACCTTGCCAATCGTGGCTACCATTACGTGCAAAATGTTGCCATTCATAACCGGCCATCAGGTCGAAATTATGATTGCCCAATTCTTTGGCATATTGCATGTAATAGTTTAACGATTTATTGGTTTTGTCTTGCTTGTCCCAACCCGAACGTCCGTAAGGATGGTCAGTGGCAGCAGTTTTCATAACGTATAAGTCCTGTTGTCCGTTGGAAGATTCCATACCTAAGTTTAAATGAGCCCTAAGTTCAGGTAGAAAGTGAAATTTATAGTCAAATTCAGCACTTCCAATAAAATCATTCGCATCAGAGGTCTCTTTTCTTTGGTTCAGTAAAGCTACCGGATTTCGGGATGCTAATGAATTGAAACTATTTGTAGTGACTCCATCTTTTACATCGGTATTGTACCATTGGAAGTATCCGCCAAATTCATCCTGATAAACTGCTTCGTTGGATGTAACAGGTTGTGTTGGATCCATACTTGAAGCATTACCTACAACACCGCCATCAATATACCGGTTTTTTACAAACATTCCTTTTGCATTCAGGTTAATCTTCAAATGATCATCGAATAAGGATGGATTTAAACTGATAGCACCGGTATACCGTTCGAAGTTCGAAGTTTTTACAACACCTTCCTGATTGGTATACCCCGCCGAAACGCGATAGGGAAGATTTTTAAAACCACCGGTGATGTTGATGTTATGATCATGACTTATGGCTGTACGGTAAATTTGGCTCTGCCAATCGGTGTTAGCGGTACCCAGTTTTGCCAATACATCGGGTTGGTCTGCATACAAAGTCCCTACATATGCGCGAAATTCATCGCCGGTAAGAACATCGAGCTTTTTAGTGACATTACTCACCGAAACGTTACCATCATATGAAATGCGTGGCTTAGAGTCTTTTACTCCTCTTTTGGTATTGATGATAATAACCCCGTTGGAAGCTCGTGAACCATAAATGGCAGTTGCCGAAGCATCTTTTAATATGGTAAAGCTTTCAATGTCATTTGGATTGATAGTACTCAGGAAGTTAGATACCCCTTTGATTCCATCGTTATCCATGGCCAAACCATCGATTACAATTAATGGATCGTTGCTAGCTGAAAGGGAAGAACCTCCACGGATGCGAATATCAGCACCTGCTCCTGGAGCACCACTTTTAGATATTACGCTTACTCCTGCAATTTTACCTGTCATCATGTCCTGAGCATTCGTTGTGAGTCCTCTGTTCATTTTGTCTGGCTTAATGGCTGTAACCGATCCGGTAACATCATTTTTCTTGACCGTTCCGTAACCTATGGCAACTACTTCGCCAAGCATTACTACATCTTCTTTTAATTCAACAACAATGTTTTTTTTGCCTGCTACGGCGATTTCTACGGGAAGATAACCAACAAATCTGATTACCAGGGTAGCATCGGAAGGTACAGAGAGAGTAAATTCACCATTGAAGTTGGTGATAGTCCCATTAGTTGTCCCTTTTACAAGAACATTAGCTCCGAGAATGGGTTCTCCATTACCGGCATCTTTCACTATTCCAGAAATGGATGTTTGTTGCGCGTTGACAGCAGCGGCAAAAACAAACAACACTAAAACGGCTAAGCATGCCCGTAATTTTAGCTTAAAGTTTGTGTACTTCATGCATTAAGTTTTTTAAGGTTGATAAAACGAATTAAATGAATTCATCGTGAAAATCACTACAAAATAAACCAGATTTAATGTGTCCTCCATTTAGCTGATAAATAGATTCTTTCTACTCACGAAGTCTATTTTGTTGTGATTTATGTGGGCAAAAATAGAGCATTAATATTTGTTTGCAATCTTTGTTTCTTATTATGTTTCAAAAAAGTTACGCAAACGATTGCGAAAAATATTTTAATTATTTGCGAAAATATTTTTTTATTTGAAGAAACTATTTTACTTTTGCCGTAGATAAAAAAAGTTTAACAGGAGGTACTCTTCTGAGCGACCCTATTTTATTGAACATTTGTGCTTTGTGTCCTTTTATTTTGTATTCCTGACTGTTCTTTTTTCTTTTTTTTTATTTGACCTTAAAAAACTTTTGTAATGAAAAAACCGCAAATAACTATTAAGGATATTGCACGTGCACTAAATATTTCTCCTTCCACTGTTTCACGCGCCCTGAAGAATCATCCCGACATCAGTCAGAGCACCAAAGATGCTGTAAATAAATATGCTAAGGATTTTAATTATAAACCAAATGCACTGGCATTAAGTTTACGAATGAGTAAAAATAATACTATTGGTGTTATGGTTCCTGAGCTTATACATTATTTTTTCTCCTCCATTCTTTCCGGAATTGAACAAATTGCCAATCAGGAAGGATTTAATGTAATTATTTGTCAATCTAGTGAAAACTATGAGAAGGAAGTCCGAAATACTGAAGCCTTGATGGCAACACGTGTGTCCGGAGTGTTGGCCTGCCTTTCAAAAAATACCACCAACTACGATCATTTTCAGGAAATTATAGATAACGACATTCCACTCGTTTTTTTCGACCGGATTTGCATAGGTATTAATACCGACCGCGTAGTAGTGGATGATTATACAGGTGCCTTTTCGGCTGTGGAGTACCTGATTCAGACCGGTTGTAAGCGTATTGCTTTTTATAGCTCTCCTTTTCATTTAGAAATATCCAAAAACCGTAAAAATGGCTACCTGGATGCACTCCGAAAATACAACCTTCCGGTCGATGATTCTTTAATCCGCGTCTGCGATACACGCGAAGAAGCCATTATCATTACTCCCGAAATTTTAGACAGGCCTGTACGGCCCGATGGTTTTTTTGCCATAAATGATCATTGCGCCGCTGGAATTTTATATGCCGTGAAATTAGCCAAATTACGTATTCCTCAGGATGTTGCCATCTGTGGCTTCTCCGACGGCGAACTTGCCAAAGCCTGCGATCCTATGCTTACCACCGTGGAACAGCATGGTTACGAGATGGGAAAGCATGCTGCCACCTTACTTTTAGCAAAAATTAATGGCGAAACTCCGGGTCAATTTACGAATAAGATCGTGAAGACGAATCTGATAATTAGAGGGACGACGAGATAGGTGTGTTCTGCGTTCCGGGTTCCGAGTTTCGGGTTGTGATTTTAGGAGTATTGTGCGGAATATAAGTTCATTGTTCTGCGTTTGAGAAATGAGGTGAACTGTACTATTTTTAAAATCTAAATACGATATTAGAATGTCTACAATAGAAAGATTTGAAGATCTGGAAATATGGAAGAAAGCCAGGGAAATTTGTAAATATATTCATCCTCTGAATTTGAAAGCTGAATTTGAAAAGAAATTATCATTTTTTCCATTATTTCAACCCCGAATTAAGTGTCTAATGAATTATCAAATAAATATGGATATGAAAGGGAATAAATTTTAAAAGAATGTTCCTGAGCAATTAGCTTGCAATTAACTTTTGAACCTTAAATTTTTTTTTAAAAATGAAACCTAATTTATCATTTGGACAAATCTGGAACATGAGTTTTGGATTTTTAGGAATACAATTCGGATTTGCACTGCAAAATGCCAACACAAGCAGAATATTTGAAACGTTAGGTGCAGATGTGGATAAAATCCCCATTTTGTGGATTGCAGCTCCGGTCACTGGTTTGATAATTCAACCGATAATTGGACATTGGAGCGATAAAACATGGAACCGGTTTGGACGTCGGAAACCATTTTTTTTAATCGGAGCGATTTTAGCATCTTTGGCCTTGTTCATTATGCCTAATTCTTCCGCTCTATGGATGGCAGCAGGTATGTTGTGGATTATGGATGCCTCTATCAATGTATCAATGGAACCATTCAGGGCTTTTGTTGGTGATATGTTGCCTTCCGAACAACGCACTTTGGGCTTCTCTATGCAAAGTTTTTTTATTGGGATTGGTGCAGTTGCCGGATCGGCATTACCCTGGGTTTTGACAAATTGGATAGGTATATCAAATGTACCGAACGGTGATTCCTTAATCCCCGATACGGTGCGTTGGTCGTTTTATATAGGAGGAGCAATATTTATTTTGACTATCCTTGTCACTGTGCTTACTACTAAAGAATATTCTCCGGAAAAGCTGAAATCATTCCAAGCTGTGGCTGGTTTGGGAGATTCAACAGATCGAATTGAAAATCAGGTTACTGCAAAAAAGTTCTTAGTCAGTGGTATAATATTTTTATTATCAGGTATATTAATTACTTCAGTGGTTTATTACTATAATTCAGACAAACAACTGTATATATTAGCTGGTATCGTTTTATTGATTGCCTCACTATTTATCATGGTAAGTATAATGCAAAATCGATCAGCAAAAAACGGAATGGTCGAAGTAATGACCGATTTAATGAGTATGCCCAAAACGATGTTAGAATTGGCAGCTGTTCAGTTCTTCACTTGGATAGCACTCTTTTCTATGTGGATTTATACAACACCATCCATCACATCGTATCATTTTGGAGCCACTGATGTGACTTCCGAAGCTTATAATAAAGGAGCAGATTGGGTGGGCGTTTTGTTTGGAGCGTATAATTTATTTGCTGCTATGATAGCGTTTCTTTTGCCTGTAATTGCAAAAAGAATATCCAGAAAGTGGACTCATTTAATTTGTTTAGTTTTAGGAGGTATAGGTCTGATTTCAATTTATTTTATTAAAAATCCTGATTACTTACTTGTCAGTATGATAGGAGTTGGTATCGGTTGGGCAAGTATATTGTCGATGCCATATGCTATGCTTACCAGTGCATTACCATCAAATAAAATGGGCATTTATATGGGAATATTTAATTTCTTTATAGTTTTACCTCAGATTTTAGCTGCAACAATTCTGGGAAGTATTACTAAACATATTTTTGATGGAAACTCAATTTATACTATCGTTTTTGGTGGCTGTTCAATGATTATTGCTGGAATACTGACTTTGTGGGTCAGCGATATAGATGATCCTTTTAATAAATTGAAGAAACAAAAAATATTTTCCTGAAAATTCAAAAAACAAACTTCTCAAACTTATAAAATATGAATCAATACCTGCAACACGACCCCTGGTGTATTATCGAAGAGGGTTTTCATGTCAATAAACAGCTTGCTTCCGAGAGTGTTTTTAGTCTTGGAAACGGACATATCGGCCAACGTGCTAACTTTGAAGAATATTATTCCGGTGAAACAATGTTAGGCTCATACGTTGCGGGTATCTATTTCCCGGAACGTGCCGAACGGGGTAACTGGAAAGAAGGATACGCGGATACTAACGATAAACTCATTAATGCACCAAATTGGACCGGAATCAGTGTCCGTTTGAATGATGATCGCTTAGACCTGGCTGAATGGGATATTCAGAATTTCAGACGTGTGTTGAACATGCGCGAAGGTTTTTTGGAACGTACTTTTGTAGCAACTTCGTCAAAAGGTCATAGAATCCAGGTGTCAGTGAAGCGTTTTTTAAGTATGGCTGAGACTGAAGTGGGAGCAATTAGTTATACGGTTAAATCGTTGAATTACGAAGGCCGCATTTCATTTTTACCTTTGATTGATGGCGATGTTCATAATAAATATACGAACTTCAACGAGCAGTTCCTGAATGTATTACAAACAAAAACCGACCAGGATGTTTCCCATTTATGGGCTCAAACCCGGCGAAATGATTTTCATGTTTGTGCAGCATTGACTTATGTTTTGTATAAAAACAACGAGCAATTAAATGTAAATCCCACCAAAATTGAAAAGGAAAAAGTTGCCGGATTCAGTATTGGTACCGATGTTCGTATCGGTGATACGGTTTGTCTGAACAAATATGTAGCTATTATCAGTTCGTTGAATCATCCGCGAGAAGAACTGACCGAACGTGCATGTACTCTGGCCCGGGCAGCCAAGAAAAAAGGCTGGAATCAATTATTTGAAGAACATACAGCCGTATGGGCCGAGAAATGGTTGAAGTCCGACATAATTATTGATAGCGATGTGGCTGCACAGCAAGCGATTCGATTTAGTATTTTTCAACTAAATCAAACTTACAACGGCAACGATGCACGACTTAATATAAGCCCCAAAGGTTTTACTGGTGAGAAATATTCAGGCGCTACCCGCTGGGATACTGAGGCAGTATGTATTCCGTTTTACCTGTGTACTTCGCCTCAAAATGTGTCGAAGAATCTGCTCCTTTACCGGTACAGGCATTTGGCGAAAGCGATACAAAATGCCGAAAACCTTGGTTTCAAGGATGGGGCTGCCCTTTTTCCGGTGGCTACCTTTAATGGCAGTGAAAGTCATAACGAGTGGGAACTGAGCTTTGAAGAAGTGCACCGCAATGGTATCATAGCTTATGCCATTCACAATTACGTCAGGTATACCGGCGACCAAAACTACCTGGTTGATTATGGATTAGAAGTTTTGATAGCCATATCACGTTTTTGGGCTCAACGGGTAAATGTGTCGACTGAAAAAAATAAATTTGTGATGCTGGGTGTTACCGGTCCAAACATGTACGAAAATAACGTGAATAACAATTGGTTTACAAATTATATTGCAGTTTGGTGCTTACAATTTACCATCGAAAGTATTGAAAAAGTAAGGAAAAGTGATTTCCGGAAATTTGAAGATTTATCGGCAAAAATACGTTTTTCGAATGACGAAATGTTTTTATGGAAAGACATCATTGAAAACATGTATTCTCCTGAAAATAAAAAATTAGGAGTCTATTTGCAACAAGATGGTTTCCTGGACAAAACATTGACGCGTGCTGCCGATATTCCTGAATCTCAATTGCCTATTAATCAGCACTGGACATGGGACCGTATTGTTCGCTCTTCGTTGATAAAACAAGCCGATGTGGTTCAGGGTCTTTATTTTTTCGAAGATAATTTCGATAAAGAAACCATACGCCGCAATTTTGAATTTTACGAACCACTTACTGTTCACGAATCTTCACTTTCTTCCTGTACACACTCCATAGTGGCCAGTATCATCGGAAATACTCAAAAAGCCTACGAATTATATTTACGAACTGCCCGACTCGATTTGGACGATTACAATAACGAAGTAGCCGACGGCTTGCATATTACCAGCATGGCCGGAACATGGCTTGCCATTGTTCAGGGTTTTGGAGGAATGAGAGTGAAAGACGACATGTTACATTTTAATCCGCAAATTCCGGAGAAATGGAATGCTTTTGCCTTTAATGTTCTATTTAGAGGAAACCAGTTGAACATACGGGTGGAACAAAACCGGACGATTGTTCATAATAGTATTGGTGAGGCCATCGATTTATTTGTCAATGAAAAAATGGTTCATATAGCGGCCGAAAGTCATGAAGAAGTTTCGAATAGTTTATAGTCGATAGTTTATGGCATTTTTAAACTGGGAATAACAGTCTGAAAATTAAATAAAAAACACACCTAACAGGTTTTGGAAACCTGTTAGGTATTAAAGGATTGTACTTTGACGGATTTTAAAATTGCTTTGTGTTTCTTGTGTTTTTCAAAGTCTGATAGTTCCATACTTTTTTATTCATTTCAAAATGAAAAAAATACTTCTAATACTTGTTACGATTTTTGTTGTATGCCTGCTCGAAGCGAATGCTAAACCCTGGATTCAACGGGTAGAACCTACCTTTTGGTGGACAGGAATGAATCAACCGGAATTGCAAATTATGTTGTATGGAGTGAATTTACGTACTGCCGAAATTTTTATCGATTACCCGGGAGTTTCCATCTCGCGTAAAGTATTTACCGATAATCCAAATTATATTTTTTTATATCTGAATGTATCGAAAGAGACGAAACCCGGCAAATTCAATATTTTCTTGAATAATGGAAAAAAGAAGCAAACCATTATTTATGAACTTAAAGAACGACGCAAAGACTCTTCCGCGCGAAAAAGCTTTTCGGAAGCAGATGCCTTTTATTTGCTTATGCCTGACCGATTTGCTAACGGGAATCCTGCCAATGATTCCATCAAAGGTTATCATCAGGGTGTTAACCGGGATGATCCGGGTGCACGTCATGGGGGTGACATCGAGGGTGTAATTTCTAAAATTCCATATTTGGCCGATTTGGGAATAACCACATTGTGGACCACCCCTTTATTTGATAATAACGATACTAATTACTCCTATCACCATTACGCCTGTTCCGATTATTACAAAATTGATCCACGTCTGGGGAAAAATGTGGATTATATCAGGCTTTCTGAAGCCTGTCATACAAACGGTTTAAAGTTGATTATCGATGTGGTTCCTAATCATTGTGGATCGGCACATTGGTGGCTGAAAGATATGCCGGATAAAAAATGGTTTAATGTATCGGATTCTTATACTGCTACCAATTACCGTATGACCGCCTGGACTGATCCTCATGTCGCCGAATCTGACCGGCATCGGTTGATTTCCGGTTGGTTTGCACCCAATATGCCCGATTTGAATCTTCAGAATCCATTAGTCTTCGATTATCTTCGTCAGGTATATGTGTTTTGGATAGAATATGCCAACATCGATGGCATGCGCGTAGATACTTATCCGTATAACGATATTCGAACTGCTTCCCGGTTTGTTCAATCTATTCGTGCCGAATATCCCAAAATGAATGTAGTTGGTGAATGCTGGTTAAAATCGCCGGCTGAAATTGCCTATTATCAGACGGGTAATAATAATAAAGATGGTTTTGACTCGCACATGACCAGTGTGATGGATTTTGTGTTGAAAGATGTTTTCGAACGGGCTTTCAACGAAACGGATGGTTGGGATACCGGAATTATAAGGTTCTATGCGCACTATGCTCAGGATTTTGTGTATGCCAATACAAATTTGATTATGAACTTTTTGGATAATCACGATATAGATCGTTTTTCCACAGTAGTCGACGGGGATGTAGAAAAATACAAAATGGCATTGGCTATGCTTCTTACTGCCCGTGGTTACCCGCAAATATATTACGGCACAGAAATTATGCTCGATGGAATTCCCGGAACTTATGAAGGTCACCGGTTCGATTTTCCCGGTGGATGGGCTGCCGATAAACGGAATGCTTTTACTGCCGAAGGTCGTACTAAAAACGAAAACGAAGTATTTAATTATTTGAAAACTCTCCTGAATTATCGGAGAAATAATGCTGTCCTTCAAAATGGGCAGATGAAACAATTTATTCCCGAAAACGGATTTTATGTCTTTTTCCGTTATAATGATCAGAAAACTCTAATGATTATTGCGAATAATAACCAACAACCAAAAGAATTAGCAATGAACCGGTTTGGTGAAATGCTTGCTGAAAAAGTATTGGGAACTGAAATAACCACCGGGGAAAAATATTCACTTAGCTCCAGAATTCAGGTTCCCGCTAAAACGGTCTTGATACTCGAATTAAAATGAAAATTAACAAGCTGTAAACGAGTGTGATTATATTTTTTATTCTACGAAATGCGTATGTCAAAAACTAACATTTAAGAAAAAAAATCAACTTAAATATTCTATCAATATGAGAAAACAATTTTTTATTCTGCTTCTTACTGTTGCATGTTTAACAGCTTGTCAACAGGCTTTAAAATTACCTGTTGATTCAGAAAATGGACTTAATCTGAATTCTTTACTGACATTGAAAACTGGTGTAAATACAGTCTTTCTTCAGGATTTTGTCCTAAAGCCAACCGATATTGATTCAATAACAAGTTCTTCTGCAGGTTTAAAATGTAGAATGGCTGATAATAAAATTACTGCTACTTTCGCTGTTTTACCCGAAATGGAGCATTTTGCAGATGCTAAACTTTGGGTGAAAGGCGTTCCATATTCGGTGCCATGCCGGAAAACGGATAAAATAGATTATGTTTTCTCTTTCAATCCTCAGGGAAAGACTTATAAGAAAGTTCAGATTGCCGGTCAAATGAACGATTGGGCACCTGTTTTTACTCCCGACTTAAAGAGGAATAAAAAAGGTTTATACGAAGTCACGCTGAATGTTAGTCCGGGAACCTATTTGTATCAAATGGTACTTGATGGTGACCAAAATCATGATGCCAACAACCCCAACAAGGTGGATAACGGATATGGAAAATTTAATTCTATCCTTCAGGTGGTAGGACAAAATGATTTGTTTCCAAAGCTTTTTACCGATGATTTTTCCGCTTCTAAAATTACGTTGTCTTTTGAAAATGAAGTGAATGAAGTTTTTGTTTACTGGCAGAACTATCGGTTGCCAGCTGCATTTGTAACCGTTGAACAGAACAAAATTATTTTCGAAATTCCAAAGGAAGCTACCGAAATTGAGCGTTCGTACTTCCGGGTATGGGCATGTAATAAGTTGGGAGTGAGTAATGATTTGCTGATCCCACTTCAAAAAGGGAAAGTGCTTACCGATGCAGGTCAAATTACGCGTAACGATAAGCAGGCACAGATTATTTATTTTATGTTGGTCGATCGGTTTAAAAACGGAAATACTGCGAATGACCTTCCTCTGAACAGGCCGGATGTGAATCACAAAGCCGATTATTGGGGCGGTGATTTAGCCGGTTTGCAGCAGAAAATTGACGATGGATATTTTGAAAAACTGGGCGCTAATACTCTGTGGATTTCCCCTTTGAATCAAAATCCGATTGAACCTTACGGATATTCTGCAACAGCAAAAACAAAATTCTCTGGCTATCACGGTTATTGGCCTATTTCATCCTCCCAAGTCGATTTCCGATTTGGTACAAATATGGAATTTAAAGACCTGGTTAGTGATGCTCATAAACAAAACCTCAACGTTTTGCTCGATTACGTGGCACATCATGTGCACGAGCAGCATCCACTTTATAAGCAGCATCCCGAATATGCTTCTTCTTTATATTTGCCGGATGGCACTCTGAATACAGAAAGATGGAACGATCAACGACTTACAACCTGGTTCGATACCTTTTTGCCTACGCTCGATTTCTCCAATCCAAAAGTAGTGGATTTGATGACCGACTCAGCATTGTTCTGGATCAAAGAATTCAATCTGGATGGTTTCCGACACGATGCCTGTAAACACATCCCCGAAACATTCTGGCGTGAGTTGACCCTGAAGATTAAGAAACAATCGCAGGGTAAGAGCATTTATCAGATTGGTGAAACTTATGGTAGCCCGGAATTAATAGGCAGTTATCTGACTTCGGGTATGCTCGATGGCCAGTTCGATTTTAATGTGTTCGATGAAGCTTCAACGGCTTTTGCGGGAGTAGGAGCGGGCGACCTGTTACGGGTGCGTAACGTGATGCAAACCAGCTTTAATACCTATGGCTATCATAACCTGATGGGTTATATCTCGGGTAATCACGATCGGGCCCGTTTCATGTCCTATGCTTCGGGCGATGTAAAATTCGGTGAAGATGCTAAAGCAGCAGGATGGAGCCGGGAAATTGGGATCTCGGATTCAACGGCTTATGATAAAATGTTTTTATTGAATGCTTTCAATATGACTATACCCGGCGTTCCGGTCATTTTTTATGGCGATGAAATTGGTATGACCGGTGCCGGAGATCCCGATTGCCGGCGTATGATGCGCTTCGATGGGTGGAACAAACGTGAAACCAGACTTTGGAAACAGGTGTCGACTTTGACTCATTTACGGAAGGAAAATCCTGAGCTTATTTATGGCGATTTTATCAATATTCAAACAACGACCGATAGTTGGGTATATGCCCGGAAATATTTTGATAAAGAAGCACTCGTATTTATTAATAATTCAGCTAAGCCAAAACGTATTGAAATTGAATTGCCAGCTTCACTAAAATCAACTACCTTTACAGCCACTTTTAATTCGGAATTTTCAGTTTCGAAACGTAAACTGATTATTCAATTACCGGCTTACGGAGCAGAAATTTTGTTGTAAAAGTTCGAAAAGTTTGAAGAGTTCAGCGTTCCGTGTTCTGTGTTTGAATGTTTCCCGGATCTTAAACTTATGCAGTCCGTCAAATCTGAATATTACCAGTTTGCCAATAACTTTTGAATTAAAAACGAATTGCCAAACTATCGGATTTACTTGTCAACCAATTAAAAAAATAACTAATTAACCAATCACCAAATACAAATGATACAAATAAAAGACAGTGAGTTGGCAGTAGCTGCCGAAAAAGGGATGGATGAATTTTTACAGGTTTTTACCGATGCTTATTTGAAAGCCATTGGAGGTAAACTGACACCCGAAGCCATGCCTTTGCTTAACGGATCTCAGCATACTTTGCTGGCATACCGATTTTTTTCCGACGAAATGCGCGATGGCGGTTTTGTACAGTTGATTCAAAACGGATATGGTGGCTATATATTCGAAAATCCTTTCGCAAAAGCTATTAAACAGTTTGGTGCGGTGGAATTGTCGAAACTTATTTATAAGGCTAAGGAAATTTACGATCCTAACAAAGCTGTACTCGAACGTGAAACTACCGAAGATGAGTTTAACGCTATGTATGTAGATTTTGAGGTGTTCGACGATCTGGAAGAAATATATTTTGATATTGAAGAACGTCAAACTTCCTTAATAGCAGCTTACGTTGATGAACACATGGCTGATTTTGCAGAGATAATCTCCTAAACCGGATTTTTAGAAACAAAAAACTCCCCGTCTGGTGCAAACCATTCGGGGAGTTTTTCTTTGTCGAAAATATTTGTGTTTTTATGAGCTTCAATTAAACAGATAAATAATCTAAACTATATACCCGAAAGTTTTATGAAACAAAGGAACCCCTAGTCCGTTAGCTAACGGAGAATTATATTAGTTTCGTCTCCTATATTTTTCTAGTTTCGTCTCCTATAATTTTCGCTTTATTGTTTTTTTATATTTTTAGTCTCGTCCTTACGAGACTAAGATGCTGTAAACTACAAACTATAAATTATAAACTCAAAACCTTATTGTAAAAGCATCAATTTCGCCTTTTCCAAATCCTCCGGTGTGTCAATGCCCACTGTTTCAACATCGGTAAATCCCACTTTGATACGATAACCGTTCTCCAGCCAACGTAATTGTTCCAGCGATTCGGCCAATTCGAGCGGCGATTGATGTAAAATGGTCAATTCTTTTAGCACTTCAGCCCGATAAGCATAAATACCCACGTGTTTGTAATAGGGGTGGAGTGAAATCCAATCGGATGTTTCAGCTCCCCTGTTGAACGGGATAACTGAACGACTGAAATACATGGCTTCGTTCCGTTTGTTGATGACCAGTTTGGGGCTGTTCGGGTTGTTTAAAGAGGCGTAGCCATCTTTTTCGGTAAAGGCTTTAGCCAGTGTTGCAATTTCGGTTTCCGGGTCTTCAAAACATCCTTGAAGCGTCTTGATTTGTTCCGGTTGGATAAAGGGTTCATCGCCCTGAATATTAATTACGACATCGAACCATTCGCTTAGTTTGGAGAACGCTTCGTAACAACGGTCGGTGCCGCTTTTATGCTGGTCGGAGGTCATGATTGCTTTTCCGCCGAATGCAAAAACTGCATCAAAAATCCGTTGATCATCGGTGGCCACATAAACATCGGGTATAGCCTTGGAGACCTGTTCGTATACACGTTGAATCATTGTTTTACCACCAATATCGGCCAGTGGCTTTCCCGGAAAACGGGAAGATGCGTATCGTGCAGGAATTATTCCTACAAATCGCAATGGTAACGGTGTTTTGGGTAGTTTGGTTGTACTCATTTGATGGTTGATTTTTTCACTTCCTTATTTTTTTTCTGTTTCGATTTTTTGATGGCAAACCAGCTGGTTGAACGTATTAATAATAATACTATCAATGGAAAAGTAGCTACATTTAATTCCTGTAAAGTCAGAGCAAATACGATTAGAGCACCTACAAGCAACAGAATATTCAGAAGTTGAAAATAGAATACAATAAATCGAAATCGCCGGAACCAAAGCATAATTCCTGCCAGTAGATTTAGCGGATTGAGCCATAATAGGTTGTAATTGTATTTTACTAAAGGATGTACAGAGAAAAACATAAGATAGAAAACGATCAAACCTGTTATTCCGCTGACAATCAGTAGTGCTGAGTCGAATGGTTTATAATGACGTTTCCGTTTTGTATCCCAGACAGTGATGAAAATTCCTATTATGAGTAAGAGAGTGCACATTAACATGGGTTCGGAGAACCAGGTAAACACTTCTGGCTTTTCAGGGACTTTATCAACTAAAATATTGTTTTCAGACACCAGATTCCGCGTAGTACCATTAGACGCCAAAATACGAACGGTCTGCATTTCTTTCATAAGTATTTCAGGGAGGAACATGCTTGCTTCTCTGCTGGCAAGCTTGTCGGCATCCAGCCCAAAGGTAAGGTCAATCCCAAATTTCACCCAGGTTTTTTCACCCACATAATTTCCTACCCATTGTCTGAAAGTTTTGGTTTCATTGATAGCCCGGTTCTCGATCTTACCATCCAGAGCCTTGAGAATCATATCGCGGGGACGGGTCGCACAATTATCAAAGATGAAATTGTACCGGTACAACCTGTTCTGCGGTTCGTTATTTATCAGTAATGATTGAATTAGTCTTTGTTTTTCGGGGGATGTCAGGTTTAAAACTTGTTCCCAGACCATTGAATTTCTTTCCTGATATTCGGGAATAAAGTATCGCGTGTCATATACTCCCAGTTGATAATCAGTTTCACCTTTAACGAACTTGTAATAGAAATTTGGAGTGTCAAAACTGAAAATACCATAATTGAATACCACATCGATCCCATTATTCGGGTCGTTCACCCTTATGGCTGTGTGCCCAAATTGGGCATAAACTTCTTTTCCCGGCGAACAGGTAATCAGACTGATAGTTGCTGAATCACCGGGTGTTTTTAACTGAGCATTTGCTCCCAAACAGGTTAAAATAAGGTATAAACCCAAAAAAAATCTTTTCATTCGTAGGTGTTTGTTTTTATATTATGTACATCTGTCTTCTGTCAGTGCATGGACTGAATTATCAATCAAGTTCAATCTTTAGCTTTTGAATTTCGCTGCCGAAACTTCAGGTTTTCACATTCTTTCTATTAAAAAGCAAAAGTAGTGATATTTTTCCTGTTTTTACCAGTACTGATAACGTTATTTAAAATTCTCAATGGGTGGGTTATTTCTGAAGAAAGCCCATTTATAGACGATTCTCTGCTGTTGGAAAAACTATTTATATCTTTTTACTCAGGTTTTTTTCGGTTATTTGTTATTTGTCTCAAAAAATTACTAAATTTGTGCTTTATAACATTGTTGTCAAACATATTTTGTACGATTTCTTTATGGCAAAAAAAAATGTTTCGGAACTTAAATCATTCGAAGAGTTGTCTCCTGTTTGGGATGTCTTAACTCCGGATGAAAGGCAGTTCATTCGCAATAATTACTCTGTACATCATTATAAGAAAAATGAACTGATACATTGTGAGGGAGAAACACCCACACATATGATGATGTTGGCCACCGGTAAGGTGAAGGTTTATAAAGAAGGAGTTGGAAGCCGTTCGCAAATTATCAGGATGCTTAAACCGGGAGAACATTTCGGGTATAGAGCTATTATTGCCAACGAGGTTTATAACACCAATGTGGCTGCCTTTGAAACGTCTACAGTGTATATGATTAAAGCGGATATTTTTATTTCCGTTTTACGGCACAATAATGCCTTCTGTTACCGCTTTCTGGAAGAGTTAGCCACCGATTTGGCAGCATCCGATGCCAGAACAGTGAACCTGACCCAAAAACACATCCGGGGTAGACTGGCCGAAGCATTGCTCTTTTTGAAAAATAATTATGGTCTGGAGGAAGATGGTGCTACCATCTGCATTTACCTCTCTCGTGAAGATTTAGCCAGTCTGTCCAATATGACAACATCCAATGCCATACGTACACTTTCGAACTTCGTAAATGAACATGTGATAGCTATGGATGGTCGTAAACTAAAAATTATAGACGAGGAAAAACTTCGGAAAATAAGTAAGATGGGATAATTCTTTTGTCTTTTAATTGTTTCTGTAGCTTTTAAATGATATCTCTATCAACCAGGTTTCTGCAAATAGACTAAAGATTTCACAGACTGTTTGTTCAACTCTGTGAATTGTTCGTAAATATAACATAGAAAATAAACAACTGTTCCTCTTTTTGGGTTTATATATTAAAATCAATTCACATATTAGTCAAATCTGACTGACTGTATAAATTTGTTGATTTACATTTTTTGTATTTCTTTGGTCAAAAGTGTAATCAAAAAAATCTATTTTTAAATATTCATTCATATGAATGCAGCTCAAATACATGCAGCTTACAAATCGGTTTTACACTTTATAGCTACGGGCCAGTTGAAAAATGCTTTTGATGTAACCCGTACATTGGTAGATGAATTGCAATTGGGAGATTATACCGATAAGCTGGATGATTTCCAACAAAATTACCGCTATTTACTGCATTATTATGTGTCCGGAGTAGAAGATCCTCAACGTAAATTGGTGTATAATAAATTGATAGCGAAATTCTTTGTCCTGAACACAGAACTTAGAGAAGAGCTTTTGATTCGAAACTCCTCAAATTTCGAATTTACAAAAAAACGTTATTTTCCACATACAAAGCGTTATTCATCGACTAGTGAACTACACACTGCTTTGCGTTTCTTTCATTCACAGTCGGCCATCTTATCCAACTCAGATCTGATACATGATGTAGAACTTAAAAGGTTGCGCTCAAATTACGAGTCTTTGTTACCCGAGTTTTTTAGCTTGTTCTGGTTGACAACAACTTACAGTGCAGAGGAAAAGGATGTTTTTCAACGGGTCATGGATTCGGATTATCCCGGTTGGCTCGAAAAATCACTCGCCGTATCGGCGCTTACACTTAATTTGTGGCACATGTTCGACGAAAGCAAAATTATGTTGCTGTTTGACGTTTGTCAGGTCTCCGATCAGCAGGTTAAGCAGCGTGCTTTGGTAGGTTTGTGTTTCGTGTTGGCTAAATACAATCGGTTTTTACCCTATTTCCCGTCGGTACGAAATCGTCTTGTTTTATTGGCCGATGATACCCATATAGTTGAAAATTTTCAGAATATTATTATCCAACTTATTTCAACTTCGGATACGGATAAAATATCCAAAAAGCTTCAGGAAGAAATTTTACCTGAAGTGATGAAGATAAGTCCATTGCTGAAAGATAAGATGGATGCCGAGAGTTTGCTGAATTCCGATGAGTTTGGTGAAGAAAATCCAGAATGGCAGGAAATGCTTGAACAAAGCGGTCTGTCCGACAAGTTACAGGAATTAACCGAATTGCAACTCGAAGGTGCTGATGTTTACATGAGTACCTTTTCTATGCTTAAAAGTTTTCCTTTTTTTCAGGAATTTAGCAATTGGTTCTTACCTTTTGATACGCAAAATTCTGTGGTGAACGATTTGTTCAAATCCGATGAAAAGACTGTGCTGTCGACTTTTGTGAGCAGTAATGCTATGTGTAATTCCGATAAGTATTCGTTCTGTTTAAGTGTGATGCAAATGCCTGAAGAACAGAGAAACATGCTTAAGCATTCGTTCCAAATGGAAGCCGAACAATTGGAAGAAATGAATAAAGATGAGGCTATACTCACTCCCGATATATTGGCTAAAAACATTTCGAAACAATATATTCAGGATTTATTTCGTTTTTTCAAATTACATCCCCAACATGAAGATTTTTCGGATATGTTTGTCTCTTCTCTAATTATGCATCGTTCTTATTTGTTCGATATACTTTCATCGGGTAACGATTTGAAATCCAGTATAGCCGAATATTATTTTTTGAAAAATCATTACAATCAGGCTTTGGAATTATTTACTGAAATTCAAAAAAACACGGAACCTACAGCTTCACTTTACCAGAAAAAGGGTTATTCGTACCAGCAGACTTCACAGCTCCAAAAGGCTTTGGATGCATATTTAAAAGCCGATATCATTCAACCGGATGATGGATGGACAATTCGTAAAATAGCCCTATGTTATTGGTTATTGGGTAATTTTGAAAAAGCCCTGGAGTTTTATCAGCATGCCGATTTTCTGAAACCGAATCAACCGAATGTTTTGTTACATGTGGGGCATTGTTACCTTGAACTGGGTAAATTCAAAGAAGCTTTAAATGTGTATTTTCGCCTGGATGCCGAAGATGGAGAAAATAGTAAGGTTTGGCGTGCAATTACCTGGTGTTCATTTGTATCGGGGAATCTTTCTCAGGCTGAGTATTATTCGCAGAAACTAATAAACTTTGAGCCTACAGCCCACGATTACCTGAATGCGGGTCATATTGCCTGGTGTCAAGGTCGCCTTACTGATGCGGTGTTGTTGTATCTGAAAAGCTGGAAATTATTGAAAAATAATTGGGACGTGTTTCTTGAATCAATCAATGATGATAAACCGTATTTAATTGAAAATGGCATTTCTGAAGACGAAATACCACTGTTTATCGACCAGTTGCTTTACGATACTGAGGTAGAGTAGCAGGGATAGGCATAGGCATAGGCAAAGGAACAGGCGAAGTAACAGGCGAAGTAACAGGCGAAGGATCAGGCATAGGCATAGAGAATAGTCCTAAATCAGTAGTAACTCTTAATTCGTATAATTCGTTTTAATTCGTATTTAATTCGTATTTTTATCAATACCGATACCCCAATCCCCACTCTATAAATTCTGCTTTCTGAAGGTGTGTTTTTAAACCTAAAGAGATGAATAAATGGTCATTTAATGCGTATTTCAATGATGCCCGTGTGTAAAGCCAACCATCCTCATTATTAATGTTATACTTGTAAATTAATGGTTTATTTTGAGGAGGATTATTAACTGCCCCATCTTTGTCGATTGGCTCTAAATTTTTAAGGGGATTGTATAAATACAGACCGAAATGAATGCCTGCGGTAAGCCGTCCCAGCAATATTTCATGTTGCCACGACACACCTATCCGAACTTTGTTTTTAAATTCATCGGTAGTCAGATCAGTTCTGCCAAATTTTGTGATCCCATTGTAAACCCCATCGTAAAACGCATCAATACCCAGTCCCATGCGATAATAATTGGTGAGTGGTCTGTATGCCCCCAGTGCTACTGAAGCAATTGGAAAGGTCTTATTGTCAGAATAAAAAAGTTGCCGAAAACCACCGGAAGCTATGATTTCAAATGTAAATTTCCTGGGAACGTCCGTTCTGATTTGTCTGACAGGGAAATGAGCTTTTCGGTGGTTTGGATAATATTTGAGTCCTATAAATCCGTTCAGCAGGTTTAGCCCGGAGTTTGGTGCCACGGCATTTCCATTCGACATATGGTTCCAGGTATATTCGGCAGTTGCACTAAACTTACTTGAAAAAGGAATTTCAAGACTTCCTCCGCCCGAAAAATAGATGTTTAATGGCGAACCGATGGCTGCATTCGTACTGTTCAGAGGCAACAGGTTTCCGAGCGAATCCGTATTTGTATTCTGATAGTTTTTAGTCAGATAGCTGGCTCCCATACCTGCTTTAGCGCTCAGGTTGAAGTATTTTGTACGCCAGAGAGGGAGGCTGATATAAGGATAGAGAGCAAAAGCGCTTCCTAATTTCTCCGGATTTCCTAAGTTAAGCCACACGGCTCCCAGTCCGATAATAGGAAAACGATTGAACTGTTGCCATGATTTTTCGCCCATGGTTTGAAATTCAACCGACAATTCGGTTCCCGCTACCGGGTTGATGATTAATGCTTCAACATGCTTGTCGTGCGGTAAAATATTGCCATAGATACCTTGCACTTTGAAGCTGTATTGCTCCCACGTTTGCGCCTGAAGCAAATTTCCTAACAGGCTGAATCCAATGATTAGAAGTTTAATTCTCATTCTCTGATTCAGTTGGCTTTGTTTTTTCATTCATTTTATTTTGGTTACCTTTGACACCGCAAATATAATAAAAATAGATTGTAAATATTTTCTATTGAGTTAGTTCAATAGGTTTTTTCTTGTATATTTTTTAGTTTTTATTCGTTAAATCATATTGTTGATAGTAAACCGTAAATATTTAACACATGTTCCCCATTTTAAGGAAAGAATTACGTACGTTTTTCAGTAATGCTACAGGTTATATCGTAATAGGCATTTTTTTATTACTTACCGGACTGTTCCTTTGGGTGATTCCGGGAGAATACAATGTTTTAGATGCAGGCTATGCCAATGTGGATGGACTTTTTTATTTAGCACCCTGGTTGTTTCTCTTCCTTTGCCCAGCTGTAACTATGCGACTCTTTGCTGAAGAAAAACAAACAGGTACCTGGGAGCTGTTATCTACCCGGCCAATAAGCAAACTACAAATAGTGCTTGGTAAATATTTTGCCGGTTGGGTAGTCGTTTCGCTCGCATTAGTGCCGGCTTTGCTTTACTATTTTTCGGTGGCTTATATGGCCGAACCTATTTGGAATGTAGATTCGGGTGCCTTCTGGGGATCGTTTATAGGATTGTTTTTTCTATCGGCTGTTTATGTGGCAATAGGAACTTTTTCTTCGTCACTCTCAAACAATCAAATCGTTTCTTTTGTTGTGGCAGTAGTTCTTAGTTTTTTCTGCTATTATGGATTTGACTTGTTGGGGAGCTTTTTTACTTCCGGAGAAGCTATTCAATTAATAGAAAGTGCAGGAATTCAAACTCATTATAAGTCTATGAGTCGCGGTGTAATCGACTCGCGCGATTTGGTCTATTTTTTTGTGTTAAGTACATTCTTCCTGTCGGCTACCGTTTGGAAAATAAAGAAAATTTGAAAAAGAGAGTAATAAAGAACCAAGAACCAAGAACCAAGAATCGAGAACCAAGATGCAGTATATTCGCAATTTACTGATCGTTTTGTCTGATCAATTCGTTGTATATAATTTTCCAATTTCCAATAAAAAAAAAAGATTTAGTTAACTAATCTATCCGGACTTATAAAAATCAGATATAAAAATCTGATTAATTATAAAAAATCGGGAGATTAAATGCTCTGACTTCTGCCTACGGGGGATTGAGGGGGCCAATTTAAAAAATGAAATATGAATAAGATTTTGATATTGATTACCAATGATGATGGTGCGGATGCGAAAGGAATAGAAGTATTAACAAGGCTTATGACTCAAATAGGTGATGTGGTAGTAGTTGCTCCCGACGGACCCCGCTCTGCCCAATCCAATGCGTTGACTGTGACTCAACCCATTCGTTTTAAAAAGTTGAACGAAGAAGAAGAAGGTCTTGAGCGCTATTCGTGTACCGGAACGCCTACCGATTGTGTGAAACTGGCCTTGAATGAAATTCTGTCCAGAAAGCCTGATTTGATAGTGTCCGGAATTAATCATGGTTCCAACTCGGCTATCAATGTGATATATTCCGGTACTATGGGTGCTGTTCTCGAAGGTTGTACAAACGGGATTCTGTCAATCGGTTTTTCCATTTGCAACCATTTCCCTGATGCTGATTTTAGCCATTTAGAACCATTCATTCTGAAAATTACACGTACAGCTCTAAAACAAGGCTTGCCTTACGGAACCTGTTTGAATGTCAACGCACCAGGAGGCGAAATCTCAGGAATATCTATAGCGCGGCAGTGTGATGGTTACTGGACGAAGGAATATGCCCGACGAACTGATCCGGTGGGTCGTGCTTATTTCTGGTTAACCGGCTTTTTTGAAAACAATGAACCCGAAGCGGAAGATACAGACGAATGGGCACTGGAGCATGGTTCCATTTCCATAGTCCCGACTAAAATTGACATGTCCGATTACGAATCGATGAAACCATTGAAGGAATGGACTTTTTAATTTTTCCCAAAACACTGGTCAGTTAAATACACCCGGCAAATTTCATCGGAAAAAGGGATAACATATAATCAGTTAACTCAGCAAGAAAACGAATAAATTATCAGAAATGAAACGCTTCGATAACTTCCTATATGGTTTAGTGCCTGGTTTATTGCTTCCCATTGCTTTTATGTGGGTGTATCTGAATCAGTTGTATCCCGGTGATTTTACGTTTTTTGAATCGCTGAAACAACTCTATCCGGGTGAGGTTTTTGGGAAACTCCTTATGCTTTCCATTATGCCTAACCTGGTGCTGGTTTACGTTTTTTACAAGTCGGATAGTTTCAAAATTGCATCGGGTATGCTTATTGGAGGAATGCCGTATTTTATTACCAGTATTTTTATGTTTTAATGAGCTCTTTATCTGTCATTCCTGTTTTATCGGGCGGTGGAGAATCGGATTTTTTTTATTCCGTTTAGAATTGGGTTGCTAGCTCGTGAAAATTTAAGTGTCTTTACAAAATATAAAAATCCAATTTTCGTATTGGGATGACTAACTATGAAGTATTTTATTATTGCCGGTGAGGCTTCGGGTGATTTGCATGCATCCAATTTGATGAGTGAGCTGAAAAAAGTGGATACTCAGGCAGAATTTTGCTTTTTGGGTGGTGACCTGATGCAGGCTCAGGGTGGTACCCAGGTGATACATTATCGTCAAATGGCCTTTATGGGAGTCATTGCGGTGCTTAAGAATGCACGAACTGTTTTAAAAAACATGTACGACTGCAAACAGGCTATCAACCGTTTTAAACCGGATGTATTGATACTGGTCGACTATCCGAGCTTTAACCTGCGCATAGCCCGTTTTGTAAAAGAAACAAGTAAAATACCTGTTTACTATTATATTTCTCCTAAGATATGGGCCTGGAAAGAATTTCGCATCAAGCAAATCAAGCTTTATGTGGATAAAATGTTTACTATTTTTCCTTTCGAGACAGCTTTTTACGCCAAACATCAATATCCGGTTGAATTTGTAGGCAATCCGACTGTTGATTCAGTATGCCTGCGTCCCAATCAACTTCAAACTCCGGAGGAATTTAGAAAATTAAATAAATTGTCGGATAAACCCATTATTGCCTTGTTGGCAGGGAGCCGAAAACAGGAAATTGTTTCTTGTTTGCCCCGCATGCTGGAGGCAGCACTCCGTTTCCCCGATTATCAGGTGGTGATATCAGGTGCGCCGGGTATCGATCCCGATTTTTACGATTCCATTCTGGTACAAAAAGAATTCCAGATTGTTTTCGGTCAAACCTATGAATTGCTGCAACATGCCTGTGCGGCTGTTGTTAATTCGGGCACGGCAACGCTGGAAACGGCTTTGATAGGAACTCCACAGGTTGTTGTGTACCACGTGGCATTTGGCCGATTGGCCTATTGGGTTAAAAGCTGGCTTATTAAAGTGAAATACATTTCGCTGGTGAACCTGGTAGCAGAGAAGCAGGTGGTGAAAGAATTATACGCCCACTTGTTTACAACAGAAAATGTGGTCACTGAGTTGGAAAGCGTTTTACATGATGAAGTCTACCGAAAAAAAATGCAGGAAGAATATATTCGGATCAAAGAATCACTGGGTGAGCCGGGTACTGCAAAGCGTACAGCGATGAAGATGAATGGCTATTTGGAATGACGGAACCAAGAACCAAGAACCAAGAACCAAAGACAAAAGATTAAAGACCAAAGACAAAAGATCAAAGACAAAAGATCAAAGATCAAAGATCAAAGAACCAGAACATAAGAGTCAGGATTCAAGATGATAATTGAAGAATTTTGGTCGAACGAGAAATTGACTGACGGATTAATAAGTTCGACCTTTTAGTAAATATTTATTTTTTGAGCTTCCTTTTGAATTATCAACTCAGTACGCATGCTATGGCAATGCTGTAGAATTTTGAATTGACACTTACGCTTCAGGAAGGCAGTACTACCGGATTTACTGTTCCCTGCAATAATCCTCCCATTTCGGCACCGAAAAAAGCTGCAATAAGAGTTAATTGCTGGCAATTAACTCTTACTGCCCGATAAGTGCAATTTGTATAGATTATAGAGTTCAAAATACTAAGAATTTGGATAATTCAATATAATTATTTTTTTGTAATGGCTATTAAATTAATGACCATTAAATTAAGCTCAAGCAACCTCCCACTGGATTTTGCTTTTTTTGTGGGTAAATATTGAAATGGTGGTGATTAAAGACTAATCCGATATTTCTGAGGTGGTTGGGCGAATGATTAATTCAAATTCCGTTACCAAACATTGATGCAGCTAATGTGGAATGCTACATTCTTGGTTTATGTCAACTACGCGTCAACCGAAAAAATCCGCCGGTTGCCTGAATTTCAGCCACTCAACTCAATACGCAGGCCATGGCAATGCTGTAGAACTTTGAATTGACGCTTTCGCTTCTGGAAGTCAGTACCACCGGCTTTACGGTTCCCTGTAATAACCCCCCCATTTCGGCCTTGGCGAAAAGTGAAACTCCCTTATAAAAGCAGTTTGCGCATTCGAAGTTAGGAAAGATAAGAATGTCGGCATCACCAAGTACCGGAGTCGGTACATTTTTTATTCTGCCCCGTTCGGCGTCGAGTGCCAGAAAAATATCCAGCGGTCCATCCATAATTACGTCGCCAAATTCACCGTTACGCCACATTTGCATGATGTCCAGGTAATCCTGCATGTAATGAATTTTTGGATTAGCTATTTCGGTGGCATGTATCAGGGCAATTTTTGGTTTCATAATCCCAAATTTATAAGCCGATGCAATGGCATACCGTATCATGGCTGTACGTTGAACTAAGCTGGGCGAAGGGATAACAACCGGATCGGAGAAAAATATCAATTTGTGGTAGGTTGGAATTTCCAGTGCGGCATTATAAGTAAGCACATTCCCGGGAGGTAACAGACCTTTTTCTTTATCCAGAATAGCCCGCAGAAGCACGTCCGTGTTAACCAGTCCTTTCATTAAAATATCGGCTTCACCTGCCTTGACCATTCGTACGGCTTCCAGTGTGGCTTCATGCACTTCGGGTATATCGATAATATGAATGAAGGGCGAGAGATTTTGTTCGAATAAATGTGGCGATTCGATAGAAGCCACGTCACCAATCAGAAAAGCTTCTACAATTCCCAGGTCCACAGCTCTGAGTACGGCATCCAATGTATGCGAATCGACGGCATTAGCCACAGCTAATCGTTTCCGGCAATTTATGCTGGTTAGGTGAGCCGTTAGTTCTGCAAAAGATGAAATTGATTCCATACCCGGGTGTTTGTTTTAGGATTCTCTGGCAAATGTATAAATAATTTCTAACAGCTACAAGACCAGGGTTGAGTTTAAAAACGGCTCTATTAATTATTTGTTTCTTAAGTTTTTATAAAAAACAGTCATAAGTTTAAAAGTTCCTTTCTAATTTTAATCTTTTTATCGTAAAATAATGAGAATGGAAATGAATATGAAATCCCTGACGTCAATATGTAAGTTGATAGTTTTGATTCATTACTATTTTTTTTTCTGATTATTTCTTTAATTTTTCTGAAATTAATATTTTATTTTATTGAATAAGATCGGAGAAAGATACAGATTGTTAAAAATGCCCTGCCTACTTGTTGTAAGTAACTCATTCAGTTATTCGTATTTTAATTTAAATTAAAAATAAAATTGCATTTAGTTAATGTGAAATATTTCTTAGTATCTTTGGTCGTTTTTTATTAAACAAAAAAAAGCTGCTCTACAGAATCTTCGAATAAACAATGATAACCAATAAACATTAATAAATGAATAAAAATAAATTCGATTTATTGAACAACATTTTCGGTTGGGTGGCTTTTGCTATTGCCGCTCTGGTTTATTTACTCACTATGGAGCCTACGGCGAGCTTCTGGGATTGTGGTGAATTTATTTCATCTGCTTACAAACTGGAAGTCGGTCATTCTCCCGGAGCACCGTTTTTTATATTGACGGGCCGTATGTTCACTTTATTTGCATCCGATCCTACCAAGGTGGCTGTACTGGTAAATTCCATGTCTGCATTGCTGAGTGCATTCACCATTTTGTTTTTGTTCTGGACTATCACCCATTTGGCGCGCAAGGTTGTGGTTAAAACGGCAGAGGATTATACTCTGGCAAATATAATTGCCATTCTGGGTTCGGGTATGGTAGGTGCTTTGGCATATACTTTCTCCGATTCTTTTTGGTTCTCGGCTGTTGAAGGTGAAGTCTATGCTTATTCGTCGTTTTTTACGGCTATCGTTTTCTGGCTGATTCTGAAATGGGAAGATGTGGCCGATCAATCGGGATCCGATCGTTGGCTGATACTCATTGCCTACTTAATGGGTGTATCCATTGGAGTACACTTGCTTAACTTACTTGCCATTCCTGCCCTGGTTTTAGTTTATTATTTTAAAAATTATAAAATTTCGGCCAAAGGTGTTGTTGCTGCTATGGTAACTTCCATTGTTATCCTTGGAGTAGTATTGTATGGAATTATTCCGGGTTCAGTGGAAGTAGCCAGTTGGTTCGAATTGTTTTTTGTAAATACCCTCGGCTTTGCCTATAATACTGGTTTATATGTTTATCTGTTCACTACGTTGGCTGTTCTGTCCTGGGCTGTATACGAATCATATGTCAATAACAGCTATCTGCGTCTGGCAGTTTCGTTTGTGTTGGTTATAACCATAGTGGGTATTCCTTTCTTCGACGAGAGCATTCTGATAGGTATACTTATTATTGCTGGCTTGAATTTGTTCTTTTATTTCAAGAAAGAGAAAATCAATGCCCGTTGGGTCAATACAGTACTGCTCATGGTGACTGTACTCTTAATTGGTTACTCTTCCTATGCTGTTATCATGATCCGTTCATCGGCAAAACCGACTATGGATCAGAACTCGCCCGATAATGTTTTTGCGTTGAAATCCTATCTCGACCGTTCTCAATACGGCGAACGGCCGTTGCTTTATGGTCCCGTGTACAATGCCCCTGTTAAACTGAATGTTGAAGGCAATATGTGTGTACCCGCTCAGAAAATTGGCGCTGCAGCCTATGCTCCAAAACCAACATCATCGGATACTGATAAAGATGAATATATCATTACCGGTTATGCTACTCAATACGAAATGGATGATCGTTTTAAGATGTTTTTTCCGCGAATGTTTAGCGCCGATCCACGGCATATAGAAGCATACAAGTCGTGGGGAAATGTCACTGGTGAAACGATAAACTACGAATATTGCGGACAGCAAAGGAGTGATATAAAACCGACTTTTGGTGAGAACTTGCGTTTTTTCTTCGATTATCAGGTCAACTTTATGTATTGGCGTTATTTTATGTGGAATTTTAGTGGCCGACAAAATGATATTCAGGGATCTGGCGAAATAGATCATGGAAATTGGATTACCGGCATAGGATTTATCGATAATTTATTGGTGGGCGATCAGACTCTTTTACCATCGGAACTACGTGACAATAAAGGCAGAAATACATACTTTTTATTACCTCTCATATTGGGTCTGTTCGGCTTGTTCTTTTTGCTTTATGGCGGTAAAAAAGGAATGGAGGGATTTTGGATAACAGCTTTATTATTTATTCTTACCGGCCTGGCCATAGTTCTTTATTTAAATCAAACTCCTTTTCAACCCAGGGAAAGGGATTACGCTTATGTCGGTTCGTTCTATGCTTTTAGTATTTGGATAGGTTTAGGAGTATTTGGTATTATCAAAGCGCTCGATAAATATATCCCCCGTTCGGTGAGCGCCATTTTGGTGACTATTTGTTGTCTGGGAGTCCCGGCTTTGATGGCGCAACAAAACTGGGATGATCATGATCGCAGCAACCGCTATACCTGCAGGGACTTTGGTCAGAATTACCTGGCTTCCTGCAAGCCAAATGCCATTATTTTTACCATGGGCGATAACGATACTTTCCCGCTTTGGTACAATCAGGAAGTAGAAGGAAACCGCACCGATGTACGGGTATGTAACCTGAGTTATCTTTCCACCGACTGGTATATTAATCAGATGAAACGTGGTGCTTATGAATCGGCGCCATTGCCTATTTCGTGGCAGCCAAAAGATTATATCAGCGGGAAGAATGATGTGGTACAAGTTGATTCCATGTTACCTCAGCTGGATGTAAAGACAGCCTTTGAATTCATTCTGAGTTCGGATCCACAAACTAAAATGCAGGGTGAATCATTTATTCCTACGAATAGGTTGTATTTACCCGTGAATGCAGAACAAGTTATTAAGTCAGGCACTTTACCCCGGACGAGGGCTTCCGAAATTATTCCGCAAATCAATTTCAATATAGATAGACGGATTACTAAAAGTGATTTGATGGTTATTGAATTGTTGAAAGAAAATAACTGGAAACGTCCGGTCTATTTTGCTGTGTCAATAGGTGGTGAATATCTGGGTCTCACCGATCAGTTTGAACGTACCGGGCTTACATATCAGGTTTTACCCATAGGAAATAAGGGCGCCGGTGCAGGAATTAATACCGACGAAATGTATACAAACATGATGACCAAATTTAAATTCGGAGGTATTGAAAATCCAAAAGTGTACCTTGACGAGACCACCCTGAATATGTGTACTTCTCACAGAGCCATGTTTGCTTATCTGATAGATGCCTTGCTGAAGGAAGGTGATACCATACGTGCTAAAAAAGCATTGGACTATTGCAATAAGGTAATTCCCGGTTCTACAGTACGTCACGAGTATGTTTCTACTTTGTTGGCAGAATCTTATTATAAAGTAGGAGAATATGCAAAAGGGAATCAAATTATGGACGCCGTGGCAACAGATTGTGTTGAAAACCTGGATTGGTATCTTAGTTTGAATGATGCACAACGCGGTAGTGTAAATAACAGGATAGGTCGAAATTTGGGAATGCTGAATCAGATATTGCGGGTTTGCGATGAGGCCAAACAGAAATCGATACTGAATAAATATTTACAACGCTATATTGCCTATTCAAAAATAGTACAGATGTAAATGACGTTTTTTAGTTCTGGATTATTCCAAATCTTTTTTTGAAACAGAAACAAAATAGACATAATTTAAGATACAAAGAAAATTACATTTCGTTCATACTGAAATTTCTTTGTATCTTTGAACACTTTTTTGCAGAAAATGCAGAATCAATAAACAATGTACAATAAATTACATTAATTGCCTTACATGAAACGATTCAATTTACTGAACAACATTTTCGGATGGGTAGCTTTTGCTATTGCCGCACTCACGTATTTGCTTACTATGGAGCCTACTGCGAGTTTTTGGGACTGCGGGGAGTTTATTTCAACAGCTTATAAACTGGATGTAGGTCACCCGCCAGGAGCTCCTTTCTTTATGCTGACAGGTCGGTTCTTTACCTTATTTGCTTCCGATCCAAGTCATGTGGCTGTGATGGTCAATTCTTTATCGGCTTTACTGAGTGCATTCACTATTTTGTTCCTGTTTTGGACTATTACTCATTTAGCCCGCAAAGTGGTTGCTAAACCGGAAGAAGAATTATCCACAGCAAACATGATCGCTATTTTAGGATCGGGAATGGTAGGGGCACTAGCCTATGCTTTTTCGGATACTTTTTGGTTTTCGGCAGTTGAGGGTGAGGTATATGCCTATTCATCATTTTTTACAGCCCTTGTTTTCTGGGCCATTCTGAAGTGGGAACGTGTTGCCCATCGTCCTGGTTCGGATCGTTGGTTGGTATTAATTGCTTATTTGATGGGATTATCCATTGGCGTTCACTTGTTGAACCTGCTGGCTATCCCGGCTATTATATTGGTTTATTATTTTAAAAATTATACACCTTCCACCAAAGGGGTGATAGGTGCGCTGGTTGGATCAGTCGTAATACTTGGAGCCGTTTTGTACGGATTAATCCCGGGCTTCGTTGAAGTTGCCTGTTGGTTCGAGTTGTTCTTTGTAAATACACTTGGCTTTGCTTATAACACGGGTTTGTATGTGTATATTTTGCTGGCTGTATCATCTCTGGTATGGGCTGTCTATGAGTCGTATGCTGATAAGAGTTACATACGCATGGCTGCTTCATTTATCCTGGCCATTTCCATAGTCGGTATTCCTTTTATTGGTGATAAAATCTGGTTAGGTTTATTTATCATTGCAGGCATGATAGCTTTCTTCTATTTTAGAAGAGCAAATATTAATGCCCGTTGGATAAACACGGCCTTGCTTATGGTGACAGTAGTTTTGATTGGTTATTCTTCGTACACGGTGATAGTGATCCGTTCGGCAGCAAAACCACCTATGGATCAGAACTCACCCGATAACGTATTCTCGTTGAAATATTACCTGAATCGTGAACAATATGGTGATCGTCCTTTGCTGGTAGGTTCAACCTATAATGCCCCTGTTAAACTGAAGACGGAAGGTAATATGTGCGTACCGGAGCAAAGTATTGGTGCTGCATCGTATAGCCCTAAAGCTAAAGTTTCTCCAACCGAGAAAGATGAATATATCATAACCGGATATAAAACTGATTACGTGATGGACGAACGTTTCGATATGTTCTTCCCCCGAATGTACAGTACAAATCCATCGCATATAGAGGCCTATAAAGTATGGGGTAATATAACCGGCGAAACGATCAATTATGAATATTGTGGTCAGCAAAAAACGGATGTTAAACCTACCTTTGGTGAGAATATTCGATTTTTTGTCGATTACCAGTTAAACTTCATGTACTGGCGTTATTTCATGTGGAATTTCAGCGGTCGTCAAAACGATATGCAGGGAAACGGTGAAATTGATCGTGGAAACTGGATAACAGGTATTAGTTTTATAGATAATATATTGGTGGGCGATCAAACGAACCTGCCTTCCGAACTTGCCAATAATAAAGGTCATAATACGCTGTTCTTATTGCCCTTCTTATTGGGGATATGTGGCATCTTGTTCCTTATTTATGGTGGGAAGAAAGGTATGGAAGGTTTTTGGATTACCACATCACTCTTTATCCTTACCGGTATTGCCATTGTTATCTATCTGAATCAAACACCTTATCAACCCCGCGAACGTGATTATGCGTATGCCGGTTCGTTCTATGCCTTCAGCATTTGGATAGGATTGGGTGTGATGGGTATTGTCAAACTGATAGAGAAATATATTCCTAAAACCCTGGCTGCTGCTCTTGTCAGCATTTGTTGTTTAGGTGTTCCTGCCTTAATGGCTTCTCAAAACTTGGATGACCACGACCGTAGCGGAAGAACTACAGCACGCGACTTTGGGGCCAACTACCTGACTTCGTGTAAACCGAACGCTATTATTTTCTCCAACGGTGATAACGATACTTTCCCACTTTGGTACAACCAGGAAGTGGAAGGCAACCGTACCGATGTGCGTGTATGTAACCTGAGTTATTTGCAAACCGATTGGTATATTGGCCAAATGAAAAGGGGTGCATATAAATCGGCTCCACTACCCATCTCGTGGCAACCCAAAGACTTTGCCGCCGGGAAAAACGAAGTGTTATGGGTGGAAGATATGATTCAGCAACCCGTGGATGTGAAAACGGCTATGGAATTTATTTTAAGTTCCGATCCGTCGACTAAGCTCAAGGGTGAATCATTTATCCCAACCAAGCAATTGTTTTTACCTATTGATGCACAACAAGTTCTTAAATCGGGAACTTTACCTGCAAGCAGAGCAGGGGAGATTATTCCTCAAATAGATTTCAACCTGGATAGACGATTAACTAAAAGTGAGTTGATGATCATCGAGATGTTGAAAGAAAACCAATGGAAACGTCCGATTTACTTTGCAGTGACTGTGGGTGATGATTATTATATGGGACTTCAGGATCATTTCGAATTAACAGGTATGGCTTATCAGATTATGCCTGTTGGAGTGAAAGGTGCCGGTGCCGGTGTAAATGTGGACGAAATGTACGAGAACATGATGACCAAATTCAAATATGGAGGTATTGAGAATCCTAAAGTATATTTGGATGAAAATATTCTGCGCATGTGTCGTACACACCGTATGATGTTTGGACAATTAATCGGAGCTTTAGTTCTTAAAGGTGATACAGTGCGTGCCAAAAAAGCACTCGACTATTGTAATAAAGTGATTCCCGGAACTACAGTTCGTCACGATTATACTTCTACCATTTTGGCCGACTATTATTATCAGGTTGGTGAAGTGGCCAAGGGAAATGCCATCATGGATGCTGTTGCAACAGATTGTGTTCAATATTTAGGCTGGTATTTCAGTTTGAATAGTTCACAACAAAACAGTGTGAACAACCGGATTGGTCATAACCTGGCAGTATTGAATCAGGTATTGAAGATTTGTGATCAAACCAAACAAAAAACGATTATGGATAAATATTTGCCGGCCTATATGGAATATTCCAAAAAGGTTCAGAGGTAAATGAATATTCAGTTTCCCGATATATTACGCCCCTTGATGGGGAATCTACTCTGGCGCAAAAATCCATCGGAGAAAGTGATTTACCTCACTTTCGACGATGGACCTGTGCCTGAAGTAACACCCCTGGTTCTGGACATACTGGATCAATACGGTTTGAAAGCCACCTTCTTTTGTGTAGGAGAAAATGTGTATAAACATCCGGAAGTGTATGCTGAAGTTCTCCGACGTGGACACAAAACCGGAAATCATACTTTTAATCATTTGAAAGGTTTTTCTGTCTCTACCGACGATTATGTGGCTAATGTACAAAAGGCGGCTTTGCATATCGATAGCCGGTTGTTCCGACCACCATACGGCCATATCGGTTTTAGTCAGAAGAAAGCCTTGCAGGCAGGTTTTGACATTGTTATGTGGGATTTGATTACGCACGATTATAATAAGAACTTATCACCTGCTACGGTGTTTAATAACGTGAAGCGTTTTTCGCGTAACGGATCTATTGTTGTTTTCCATGATTCTATAAAAGCGAAAGACAATATGCTTACCGTTTTGCCCCAGGCCATTGAATATTGGAAAGAGCAGGGATACCGGTTTGGACTACTTTAACTGTTAACTTATAACTGTTATGAAAGAATCTATTTTGCACTATGTTTGGCAACACAAACTTTTTACGGCTCATGACCTTCTCACTTCAGATGGTGAACAGGTAGAAGTTATTGATGTAGGAAAATATAATACCGATGCAGGACCCGATTTTTTTAATGCAAAAATCAGAATTGGTGAAACTCTTTGGGCCGGTAATGTGGAAATTCACGCAAATTCAAGCGATTGGGTCAGGCATAATCATGATGCAGATAAATCGTACGACAGCGTGATACTACATGTAGTTGACCGTGCCGATGTGGATGTTCACCGATTAGACGGAACACGGATACCCCAGCTCGAATTGGTTTATCCAAAACAAATTGAAACCAATTACCAGCAGTTGCTAAGCGAACAAAAATGGATACCTTGTGCCGATAAAATAGGTGAGGTTCCCGATATTTTTATTCAGAGTTGGAAAAATGCTTTGCTTATCGAACGGATGGAGCAAAAAATGAAGGCCATTGAATTTCTGCTTACAGAAAGTAATCAGCATTGGGAAGAAGCATTTTATATTACCCTTGCCCGAAGTTTTGGTTTTGGTATGAATAGTCAGGCTTTCGAAATGCTTGCCAAATCACTGCCACTTTCCGCATTGGGAAAACATAAGAATCAACTGTTTCAGTTGGAAGCCATGTTGTTTGGGCAAGCTGGTTTGTTGACTGAGGAAGCTACGGATGAGTATACTGCAAAATTGAAGCAGGAATATGATTTTCTACGTACTAAATTTACGCTTCAACCTATGGACGGATCGCAATGGAAGTTATTACGCTTGCGTCCCGATAATTTTCCGCATGTACGGATAGCTCAATTTGCAGCGTTGATACATTCTTCATCCAAATTGTTTTCCAAGATGGTTGAAAATCCTGACATTGATTACCTTCGTAAAATAGTTGCCTGTGAACCATCGGCTTATTGGCAAACACATTATTTATTTGCACACGAGAGTGCTCCGCATAAAAAGAAATTGGGGATTCAATCTATCAATGGAATTCTGATTAATGCAGTTGTTCCTTTCCTTTTTTGTTATGCCTATCAGAAAAATGAGGAGGACTTAAAAGAAAAAGCGTTACAATTGCTGGAACAATTACCCGTTGAGAAGAATTCTATTATTTCGGGTTGGCAACAACTGGGAATTAAGTGCGAATCGGCCTATGATTCGCAGGCTTTATTACAATTGAAAAAGCAATATTGCGACGAAAAGAAATGCCTGCGCTGCCGGATTGGTCATAAAGTGCTAACAAATTAATTGGCAATTAAATTATTTAATTTAGAGTTCAGTGATGCATTTAAAAAGGCTTTTAAATTACATCAAAGAACGGATAGTGAATTATGAGTAATAAAATAAAAATATATTTTGCGGTTGTTTCTTTTGGTATTCTCTTGTTGGCATATGCTTGTGCAAACAAGGCACAGGGACCAACCGGAGGATTGAAAGATGTAACTCCACCCCGGGTTGTAAAATCTTTTCCGGTAAACGGATCAATTAATTTCACGAAGAAACAGATTCTGATTGAATTCAACGAAATTGTATCTATTGAAAAAGTTACTGAGAACGTGATTATTTCTCCTCCTCAGGTAAAACCGCCGGAAGTGAAATCGTATGGCAAAAGAGTCACTGTTACTTTCAACGAAGATTTGAAGGACAATACAACCTATTCCATTAATTTTGGTGATGCCATAGTGGATTTAAATGAGAAAAATCCCGTAAAAAACTTTCTTTTTTCTTTCTCTACAGGAAATGAAATTGACACCCTTAAAATTTCAGGGACACTTATTAATGCCGAAGATTTAAATCCGGTATCGGGTATTATCGTGGGTATTTACACCGAAACAGATGATTCGGTTTTCTCCCAAAATCCTTTTCTACGAATTGGAAAAACAGATGCGACGGGGCGGTTCTCCATTGATAACATAAAGAAGGGAAACTATAAATTGTTTGCGTTGGATGATGCCAACCGCGACTATTTCTTTCAGCGTGGTGAAGGCCTTGCCATGCACGATTCGCTTGTTGCACCTACTTTTAGGATAGAAGAAATGCAGGATACTGTGTGGAAAGATTCCATACATGTGGATAGCATCCGGACTTATATGGGCACCCGCTTCCTGCCCGATGACCTGACGCTACGTTTTTTTAAAGAAAACAAAAAACGTCAATACTTTGTGAAAGCTGAAAGGAAAGAACCCTACGCTATCAGTATGTATTTTAACGCTCCTCTGACTGCCTTGCCGGAGATAAAACCACTTAATTTTAATTGGGATGGTAAATTTATGGTGCAAAAGAATAATACCATGGATAGTCTGACCTATTGGATTACTGACACCTTAGTGTGGAAGAGTGATACGCTGAAAATGTCTATGACTTACCTCAAGTCCGATTCACTCTATCAACTGGTACCGCAAACCGATACCCTCACTCTGGCTATGCGCAAAGGGCGTATTAACCCCAGAGCCAAACAGAAAAAGAAACAAGTAACTGTTTTGAAAACAGAGGTTTTGAAATTCTCAAGCAATATTGGGGGAGCTTTTGAAATATACAATCCGGTAAGCATTCGCTTTGAAGAACCATTGTCGGAAATGGACATTTCGAAAATAAAACTGAGTCAACTCATAGACAGTACACTTAAACCTCTACCACTGAAGTGGCGGCAGGTTGATTCTACAAAAATGAATTTTGCCATAGATTATAAATGGGAAGCGGAAGCTTCATACGATTTGCAGATAGATTCCGCCGTATTCAAGAGCATATACAATAAAATCAGCGAAAAGTATTCGGGCAAATTTAAAATTCGATCGTTGGAAGAGTATTCCAGTGTGAAAATGTTCCTGTCCGAGTTTAATCCTAACGTTATGTTGCAGGTTCTTGACTCAAAAGACCTGTTGCTTTCCACCAAACCTGCTTTGGCCAAAGGAACGGTGTTTGAATATTTAAAACCGGGTGATTATTATGTTCGTATGTTCCTGGATGAAAATGGGAACGGAGTTTGGGATACAGGAGATTTGGAAACTCACCGCCAGCCGGAAGAAGTATTTTATTATCCAAAAAAACTAACTCTAATGGCCAACTGGGAATTTGAAGAGACATGGGATTATAAAGAAGTTCCACTCTTAAAACAGAAACCAATCGAAATACAAAAGGATGCAACAAAGAAAAAAGAGGCTATTTAAAATAATTTATTCGTAGGTTAAATACGATACTATCCCTTTTAAAATTGAATTTTGAATAAGGGCTTTATAAAAAAAAGGAATGGGTTGACTTATAAGTCAACCCATTCCTTTTTACTAGTTTAAAGAGTTTGTTTCAATCAATTTTTTTATTCCACTTCCCATTCGTAAATACCTGCAGCATTCTTTGCCGGAAGTTGAACTTCTATTTTCATTGCTTTGGTGGTAACCGGATTAAATATGACTTCGTTTCCTATACCCTTTTCTGTTTCGTAGGCATTGGTATTGACTACAGCAGTCCAGGCTCCTTTTTCGTCTTTGTAATAGATTTTCCATTCTTGAGGTACACGACATCCGCCCCAGGGAGAATCGTCGAACCAGTAGACTGTTGATCGGCTTACCGTTCTTTCTAAGCCGAAGTCATAAGTTATCCATTCAGTAGTTCCTTCTTTTGGCCACCAATGGTAATAAGGTATGGTTTTGTCATTCTCATCTTTGGGCAATAAACCGTCGTTGATGGCCGAAATGGATTTTGCCGGGTGAGATGCATTTACTTTACTTTCTGATGCCACGGTTGGGGACATAGCCGGACGGGTTGCGCTCAGGTCTATAGGTAACCACACAGCCATATCGCCGCTGCCACGGTGTGCCCAGGCGTAGTAAGGAATCATATCCAGTTTCACTTCTTTTGTTACCAATTTTCCTTGTGCATCGTAGCTCAATGTTTGCGCATCGGTTTGAATAGTATTGATTCCAAAAAGTAGATCTTTTTTATTTTCAACTTTAAATACCGGTTTCTTATTCAGTATAATACTAAAAATATTGAAATCATTATCCGGCCATTCGGCACAATAAACCAGTGGCCCGCGTTCCACGGCAATTTTTCCCCTGTCGGCTTCTACAGCCTGATGAGCTTTTACTGTGCGGACTTCCATATCAAAATGGACTTCTACGTTGTCGCCTTTTTTCCATCTGCGTTGGATACTGAAATAACCTTTTTCCACTTTGCTTTCAATCTTTTCTCCATTCACTTTTACCGAATAACCCAATGTCTTTTTATCGGAATAACTGTACAGATTACCCGGAACTACACTACCCTGAACCCAACCCGGAATACGGATTTTAAGCGTGAAATCTTGTTTGCCTTTTAAGCTTACTTCCATATTTACATCTCCGGACAAGGGGTAGTTGGTGGTTTGTTTCAATGAAATTTGTTTCCCGTTTACTTTTATGTCGGAATGATTGGCCATAAAGAGATTTACATACACATCACTTTTGTGAATAGCGTAAATATATCCCGGAACTGAAGGAATAAAGCGTGCAATATTTGAGGGACAGCAAGCGCAACCAAACCAGGGTTGACGTTGGTGCTGACCATTCGATTCCAACGGGTTAGGGTAGAAGAAACCACCACCATCCAACGATACACCTGAAATAAGTCCGTTGTAAAGTGTCCGTTCCAATACATCATAATAGCTGGCATCTCCATGCAATAAGAATAAACGGTAATTGAGATACACATTCCCGATAGCAGCACAGGTCTCGCAATAGGCTGACATGTTGGGCAATTCGTAATTTTTTCCAAATGCTTCACCACTGCCGGTAGCTCCTATGCCTCCTGTTATGTAAAGCTTTTTATTGACTATATTATCCCAAATCTTATCAATGGCATCGATATAGCCTTTATCTCCGGTTAGAGCAGCCACATCCGCCATGCCGGAATACATATAGGCCGCGCGAACGGCATGCCCTACAGCTTCATCCTGTTCCAGTACCGGTTTATGCGACTGGCTGTATTCTTCTTTGCGTTCGGTACGTCCACGCTTGTCTAATAATAATCTCGCGAAATTAAGATATTTAATATCGCCGGTAACTGTATATAATTTTGAAAGTGCCATTTCGGCAATCTGATGACCGGGAACAACCATAATCTGACCCGGTTTATCGCCGACTTCACGTACTGCACAGTCGGCATATTTAATCGCAATGTCAAGGAAATTTCTTTTACCGGTTGCCTGATAATGCGCAACGGCTCCTTCTATCATGTGTCCTAAATTGTATAACTCATGACTTAGATCTTCTTCTTTTTCCCATCGTTTATTTCCTGCCCATTCGTGAGTATGTTTAGGATTCATGGTACGGAAAGTGTACAAATATCCGTCGGGTTCCTGAGCCGCTGCTACTAATACCAGCACACTATCGATGTATTTATCCAGTTTTTTATTGGGAAAAGTCTGCATCGAGTAACTTGCACCTTCTATGGTTTTATATACATCGGTGTCGTCGAAAGTAAATCCTTCCACTTTGTTGTTTTCGCTTGGGTGAGCAGCCATTACAAAGTTTTTATAGCGTCCCGTTTCCTCGCATTTGCTGAAAGCGAGCGGAATAGTCACTTTGCGACTGGCTTCGAGTCGTTGTCCCCAAAATACATCCGTAACTTTAACTGAAGTAAAAGGTACAGGAGTTATTGGATAACCTCCGCTTTGTTTTACTTGTGCCTGCAAACACAGACTTAGACTTACTAATATTGGCAAAAATAGTTTTCGCATAATTTTATGATAAAAAGTTATTGATATTTTTCCGTTTCATTTAATCTGGTAATTCTGTTTGTGCTGTTTTTGATTTCATCCTTAATAAAAAACAAAAGGTATTTTCAAGAATCAAATGTACTTCTTTTCTTTTTACTGTAAGAGAATAATCAGTCAATAATGTTGAATTGTTGAGAAACAAAGGAGTTTCTTAATGTTATTGTTTCGGTTTAGTGCTTTTCATCAGTCGGGTAACTTCCTCCTGCGTCATTGCTTTGTCGTATAATCGGGCACTGGCGACATATCCGCTAAAGTTTTCGGATGGTTCACCGGAAGCACCAATCAAAATGTCTCCTTTCTCCACGTAAAGCGAAATCGGAGTTTGCGTGTTTAATTTCCCATCGACGTACACGTTTTCCAGTGCTCCATCAAATGTTACCAGAATATGATGCCATAGCCCTTTAGCAGGGACTCCTTTATAGGCCATATCCACAGCGCCATCGCCATGAGCCACTGCTCCAAAATTCCCTGTCCCGTACATCAAGGCAGCATAAGTAGCTTGTAACATATTGTCCCTGGAATTCCAGGCCAGTAAGCACTCACCACTTTCTACAGTTGGATTATACACCCAGACCGAAGCTGTAAACGGTGAATTCCAATCGAGACTGGCAGGAGCTTTCTCCGTTAATTTCAGGTAGCTCTTCCCGTCGAGACAGGCAGCCTTTAAACCCTCAATTTCCTTTACTACTATAGTTCCCTCTTTTTCAAAGTATCCGCCAAGTGTTCCTTTGTTTGGAATTTTGGTTATTGTTGAACCTACTTCGAGGGCATCCACTCTGAAATCCACCAGCAGACTCTTCGTACTTACAGCTCCCGGTTCAGCTTTCGATTCCGCATTTTGATAGGATGGAACTTCAAACAAGCTGTTGTATACTTTTAGGTTCCATACTGCGGGAATCAGACCCGATTTTTCGGTGCCCGTAATAGTGAGTTTTACATACCGGGCCGACAGGCCTTTATCATCTATCATCGGGCTACCACATCGGCGATTAGTTGTTTTATCGCTGAATAGCTTCCAGTGAATACTATCCGTTGAAACTTCCAGCTTATATTGGTAATAGAAAGATGGGTACTCAAACTGCGTCATTACACGTTTTAGTTCCTGTATTTTGCCTAAATCCACTACCAATGATTGTGGCATATCGCTGCTTGCAGCTTTCCAGAGTGTCCCGTTGTTATCGTCCACTACATTTTCGGCATTATAACTGTAGTCGTAACCGCTGGAGCTGTATGCAGTTGGTTTGGAAACGAGATGATAATACGAACTCGCCTTTGCTTTGGCATTCAAAGCCAGATTTGTTGACGTGATTTGATTTTTTCCCAGTAAACCAATTCCTTCATGAGTAGGAATCACTTTTTCGATGGTTATGCTGTCCGAAAAAACCAGTTTGTCGACACACACCTGACGAAATTCTCCATTGGTGCTGTGTGGATTATCGTGACGGTGATACACCATGTAATAATCCTTACCTTCTTTCAGTATGGAATGATGACCGGGACCATCTATGGTGCCGTCGGTATTGGTAACCAGAATCGGACTGTTTTTCCCGGGTGCAAATGGCCCTTCCGGCTTGTCGGCTACCGAATAGTGCACGGCATACGAACTCAACCGGCAATCGCCGGAAGAATACATCAAAAAGTATTTACCGTTTCTTTTTATTGGATACGCTGCTTCGAATGCTTTTGGAATTTGTGCTATCGGGATAAAGCCGGTTTTTAGAATGGTGTGCATGTCGGTTTGATCAATCTTTGCAAATCCCATTCCACCAAAAGAGCTACACCAGGTTCCGAAATAGGAATATACCGAACCATCATCGTCTACCAAAAATTGTGCATCGAGTGCCGGAAAATCTTTCTTTGAAGTACCTGCCGGAATAACCGCTTTTCCATCATTTATTGGCTTGAAAGGTCCCATGGGCGAATCGGAAACATACCCGTAAATATTACATCCCATTTCACAGTTTCCCATGTAATAATAGTATTTCCCATTGGTAGCCTGAAACACATCGGGAGCCCAACAATTGCTTAAACCCTCAGGTAATTCCAGTTCCAGTTTGTAATCGTACCAGTTTACAAAGTCTTTGCTTATCCAAACCTGAGGTTCACCCGAGGCTAACTTAATGCCATCGGTAGTGGCATAGATATAATAAGTATCGCCAAACTTCTTCACTGTTGGATCCGCAAAATAGCCGGGGAGTAGGGGGTTGCCGGTAGAAATGGAGTTGTTACTTCCACTCTCATTAGATGCGAAGGACCCGTTTGAAGAAAGAAACAAGAATATAAATGGAAATAGAAGTTTAATTTTCATGTTTACTTAGGTAAATGATTTGGAAAAAAATAAGTAGGAGAAAAGAATAATTTCGCCTACTTATTTAAATTACGAGATCAAAAATATTTTTCTTATGGAATATAAACAGGAGTAACTGAAGGATTAGGATTTTGTACCATTTCTTTGTTATTAATCATTTCCTTTTCAGGAATCATCATAATCAATATATTTGAATTAGCTGGAATATTTACTTCCTGATAGTGACCATCTGAAATTGTTTTAACAATAGGTTTTTGTAATCTCATTATGTCGAAATAGTCCAATCCTTCGCCCCACATTTCTTTCCGTCTTTCAAGTAGAATAGCATCTGTCAATTCCTCTTTTCCTGTAGCAATAGTAATAGAAGCACCTCTTTGAGTCTGAAGTAAATTCAGTACCATTTTAGCTGTTTCAACATCACCTTGTCTGGCTGCTGCTTCTGCTTCCACTAAATACATTTCTGCGCCTCTCAAGTCATACAAATCACCAAAAGGACCTTCTGCTTTAAGTTCTAAAAACTTAGTGGCAGCATATTTACCTTCATAGATGGGGTTTGGTATTGTTAAATTTCGGGGATCACCTTTCATTATATCTTCTGCAAAATGTTTGGTAGGAATAAAAAGTTCAGCTTGCCAGGGAGAATGGTTTTGTCCGAAATCATACCAACAAGCTGGAGAATCGTACCACCAATAATCCTGGGAGGTTTGAATATATCCCAATACCCACTCATTATTGGTAGTTGAAAATCCAGCTTTGTATTCATCCATACTCATAAGGGGATATTTAGTACGGATTTTATTTGCATAGCTTTGAGCTTCACTCCAATTATTCATGGTAAGATAAACATTTGCCAAAATGAATTGTGCTACGTCTTTATTGTAGTATTGTTTATCGGGTCTTTGATAATCGACTAAAAGTGTTTCAGCATTCATTAGGTCATTAACTATTTGTGAATATACTTCTTCAACAGTATTGCGAGCCTTTGATTTTAAAACTGGTTCAAGCAATATAGGCACTCCTGGTTTGTTTTTAGCGATAATATAGGTGTGTTGATAAAATCGAATCAAATTAAAATAACAACGAGCTCTAATTATAAGTGCTTGACCTTTTACTTCGTTTCTTTCAGAAGCATCACCAGGAATATTATCTATATTAACAATAATGTTGTTGGCATTGCTGATAATCTTATACATTGAAGCCCACATTCCCGTAGGAATAGTAGCTGTTGGATCGTATCGTTGTGAACTGAATACAGAAAAATACCAGAAATCACCCACTTGCTCATCATTAATCATGATATCACCACCCGTAGTCGTTGATATGGCATTGATTCCTTCGGGACTGTAAAAGTTAGGCGAGCCGGCTCCATCTCTTATTTGTCTGTATGTACCTTGTAGTAACATTTTGATACCGGTCATATCGTTCACTATCTGATTTTCAGATAATGTGGAGGAAGGGTTAGTTGTTAGAAAATCTTCACAGCCGGTAGTGAGCAATACCCCAACCAAGATAAGAGCAGTTGATATGGTTTTTTTTATTTTCATGACTTATAATATTAGAATGAAAGGTTAATTCCCAAATTAAATGAACGCAATGTTGGAATGGGTGAACTACCATCGATTACACCCGATAATGCTCCATTTTCCGGATCTGATCCGTGCTTTGCCTGGTTTCCGAAGGTTAACAGATTATCTGCTTTGAAATAGAGTCTTACAATTTCGATATTGACTTTCGATAAAACTGGTTTAGGTAAAGAATATCCGATTGTAACATTCTTTAGTCTTGCATAGCTATTGTCAAAAAGGAATTTATCACTATATCGGGCATAAGAGTTTGCGTTGAAGCATTGGTAAGTATATATTTTTGCGACGTCTGTCACATCTCCCGGTTTTTGCCATCTTCCATCCAGAACGTCGTAGGCAGCAAAGTTTTCTCTTAGAACGCTACTTTCGCCGTAGTTGTAATCATAAACCTTACCACCAATGCTATAATAGAGCATAAATGATAGATCCAGGTTTTTATATTTAAAATTGTTTGAAATGCTTCCATAAACATCGGGAAGCATAGAGCCCTGGTTGATTCTTTGTTCATCGGTGTTAACTTCACTATAGTTTTCGGTTTTTATTTTGTCAGACACGTTCCCGTTTTCATCAAATGAATATTTCCACCATTGATTTCTACCGTTGTCAGGATTTACACCGGCCCAGCTAGGTGCATAAATGTCATAACGTGAGCCACCTTTTTTCCATTTAAACATGGCAACGCCCGAAGTAAATTGTTCCTCTTCAGAGGGAAGGCTGGTTATTTCGTTTTTATATCCTGTAGCATTCAGGTTAATGTCCCATTCGAAATTTTTACTATGAATAAGCTGATAGTTTAATTCTACTTCCCAGCCAGTGTTCTGAATGTCACCGATATTTTTCAGTATGGATTCCATTCCTACTGATGACGGCAAAGGCGTATTTAATAACAGGTCTTTAGATTTTCTACTGAAAAGCTCAACTGTACCTGATAGTTTATCAAACATAGTGAATTCTATTCCACCATTCATTTGGATGTTTGTTTCCCATTTTACATCTTTATTTGAAATTTGAATCTGGGTTACACCAATGTTTCCTGCATAACTTGAATTTTCAGGCGAATACAATCCCTGGTAAGCGTAATATCCAACATTGTCGTTGCCTACTTCACCATAACTAAATTTCAACTTCAGGTTATTTAACCATTTAGATGTAGGTCTCAAGAAATTTTCTTGACTAATTCTCCAGGATGTTCCAAACGACCAAAAATCACCCCATCTATTGTCGGGATGGAAGCGTGAAGAACCGTCTTTTCTATAACTTCCTGAGATATAATATTTGTTTTTAAGATCATAGTCTATTTTTGAAAAGTAGCTGGCAAGTGTATATTTGTCAGTGCCTGACCATCCGGTAGGGTCTTTTGATGCTGTCGAAATTTCTGTAAAATAGGGTAAGTCAAGTCCTGCCCTTGAAATTCCAAAACCTACTGTTTTATAAACATACGCTTCTTGACCGAGCAAAATATTCAGGTGGTTATCACCAAAGGTTTTATCATAGGTTAGTACATTATTGAGCGTTGAAGAAGTATTTCTATATGATGATCGATCTACCCGTCCTTCGGATGCAATAATTTCGTCTTCGCGTTCAGGGCTTCTCCATAAATAATCGAACGCATTGGTCAGCTGATACGAATAGGTTGTGCGCAAAGTTAATCCTTTCAATATATTGAAATTGAAAGCCGAAATAGTTTGAAGATTATCTTTCTTATTGTCTGTATTTTCTGTTAATGTTCCAAAAGTACTCCAACCTGGCCACCATGCTCGTCCGTTGTTTCGTCCTTCATCCAGTTGCTTTTGACCTGTATATGGACTTGTGGCATATTGATTTTTTTTGTAATCCCAGAGATAAGCAGAATATTCTGATGGTAATACACGGAATACACGTGTTGCAAAGCCTCCATTGTTATTGGTACTGTTTGAATACATTAAGGTATTACTCATCTCGAACCATTTAGTAACTTTCGTATTCAATACAGTTCTACTTGTGAACCGTTTAAAATGGTCCGAAATATGAACACCCTTATCATCCAGCATAGAGAATGAAATGAAATAATTATTTTTCTCGCCCATAGCACCACTAATATCTGCACCATAATCTTGCTTTAAACGGTGAGAAAATGCTTCATCAAATGCATTAAAATTCCAAAGTCTTTCTGCATCTGTTTTTATTTTTCCGTCCAGACCCACAGGATTATCAGTATTCCAACCCGAACGATAGTTGCGTGTTGTTCCGTCGCTTAAAGTAATCGGGGTCTTATTCCAGTAAACGCTAGAGACTTTGTCATAAGCATATTGCCTGGCGTCAGCATCCGATTTTCCAAGAAAGTCAGTTGCGTCGTTGTACAATCCTTCGAAAGCCAGTTCGTATTGTTTGGCTGCAGAAACTTTTGTTGGAAATTTCACTGCAAATTCACTTGTACCCCAACTTGCCCTCAAATTTACTTTGGTTTTACCCTCTTTACCTTTTTTTGTTGTAATTAATATAACTCCGTTTCCAGCCCGAGATCCGTAAAGTGATGTTGATGCCGCATCTTTCATTACTGAAATTGATTCAATATCCGATGTAGAGTAAGAGTTTAAAGGTGCATCTGAAGGAACACCATCAATTACATAAAGTGGATTTGTAGCAGCTGTCATTGAACCAAGTCCACGAATGATAATTTGAGCATCTTCACCTGGTCTTCCTGAATTATTGATTACCTGGACACCTGCTGATAACCCCTGTAAACCTTGGGAAATATTTGTAGAACTTATTTTTGTGAGTTTTTCTGCATTGACTACTGAAACAGAACCTGTAAAAGATGATTTTTTACTCGTCCCATAAGCTGTAATAATAACTTCATCAACCATTTTAGATGATTCTTTTAATATTACCTGGAGGGTCTTGTTGTTTTCTGTAACAATTTCCTGTGATGAATATCCAATGTAGGAGAAAACGAGTATTGGCTTTTCCCCTATAACCCGTAGTGTAAAGTTTCCATTACTATTCGTCACTGTTCCATTGGTTGTCCCTTTCTCAATGATGCTCACACCTATCAGAGCTTCGCCTCGTTCATCTATTACTTTCCCTTTTGTAGTTACAGCTTCTTGCTGAGTGATTTCCGAATTTTTACTCCCCATACTCCCCGGAGCAGCGGTCACATGACCAATGCTGATACCGGTCGTAAGGAATGTACAAGCCGCGAGCTTAAACAAGCCTCTTCTAAAAAAACAATTTGTTTTTTGATTTACATTCATGTTGTTCAAATTTAAGATTATGTGATATTCAATGTGTGATATTTTCTACTTTACTTTCCATTCTATGACTCCGCCCGATTCGCCGTTTTGGAGTTTGGCTACGATTTTTAAGCCTTGAGTTTTGACAGGAGTAAAATCGAGGCTGTTGTATGTGTCCTTCTTCGTTGTGTATGTTCCTTTGGTTTCTACTTCTTTCCACTCTTCGCCAACTTTGTACAATAATTTCCAGCTTTCGGGAGTGCGGAAGTTGCCATCATATTGATCAAAATCCAACCAGTAAACTTGTACGTTCGAGACCGTTTCGGGTTGTTCGAAAGCATATTCCACACTTTCTTCAGTCCCTTTTTTTAGCCACCAGTATAAATAGGGTTTGGATATATCGTTCGAACTTTTGGGTTCCCATTGATCATTTACTCCGGAAGCGTTTACAATGCTTGCTTTAGATGCAATAGTTGGTTCGGGTGTTGGTTTGGCAAAGGGTGCTGATGATGGAATCCATACGGCCATCTCGTCGGCTCCGCGGTTGTTCCAGGTAGAGTAGGGGATGGCGGTAAATGGAACATCCTTTTCAGTCAGTTGATTGTTTTCGTTACTGATTTCTTTTGCTGTACCTTTCAAAGTTACCACCCCGTTGAGCAGGTCTTTTTGGTAACTGAATTCCATTTTTGTGTTTTCGGGTATGTATTTGTTGAACACATGCTTATCGCCCATGTCTGTTCCTTCAATGCAATAGACTATTGGTCCTCTTTGGATGGCCAGTTTGCCCTTGTCATCTTTTACCTGGTCGTTAGCCTGGATGCGGCGAACCGGCATAGGCAGAGTCAATTCTACTACGTCGCCTTTTTTCCATTTGCGCTGTATGTTGACATATCCATCTTTTTTAAGGGCGATCTGTTTTTTACCATTGACTAAAATCTGATACTTGTTTTCTGCTTTTTCTGTAAACTGGTATAAGTCGGTTGAAACAGCTTCGTTTTCAGCCCATCCGGGTATGCGGAGTTTCATTGAAAATGTTCCGCTGATGGTTGGATTCACAGTGATTTTAATGTTTCCATCCCAGGGATATTGTGAAACCTGATTGATACCCACCTCGTTTTTACCAATCTTTACCTTGCTATTGCTCTGAGTATATAAATTTACAAAGACAGTGCTTCCCTGGACGGCATACATGTAGGTTGGAACCGATGCCATGAAGCGCGTAATGTTTCCCGGGCAACATGCACAACCAAACCAGGCCTGACGCTCATGTTGTCCCATCGATTCGAGGGGATTGTCATAGAAAAATTTATTGCCACTAAGCGAAACGCCAGAAATTACTCCGTTGTAAAGTGCACGTTCCAGTACGTCTATATATTTTGCGTCGCCGGTGGCCAGAAACATGCGTTGATTCCAATATACATTGGAAATGGATGCACAGGTTTCGGCATAGGCAGTCTGGTTATTTAGTTCGTAGTTGGGGCCAAATCCTTCGCCCTGATATCTGGAACCGATACCACCGGTGATATACATTTTTTTACCGGCCATATTATTCCAAATTCGTGTTATGGCATGGAAATAGGCCGTGTCATTAGTCAGTGCAGCTACATCGGCCACTCCTGAATAAAGATATCCGGCACGAACGGCATGACCTTTTATCTCCTTTTGTTGAAGAATGGGCATGTGATCCTGACTGTATTCGCTTAGTTTATGTCCATCGGTGCCACGGCCGGTTTCTTCCACAAAGTATTTCGCCAAATCGAGATATCTCTTAGAACCTGTTGTTTTGTAAAGCTTGGTCAATGCCATCTCTACTATCGGGTGACCGGATGGCCGGTGTATTTGATTTTTGCCGGGACCGAAAACGGTGCAAATCAGGTCCGCATTTTTGATGGCAACATTCAACAAAGTCTTTTTTCCGGTAGCCTGATAATGGGCAACTGCCGCTTCGTAAAGGTGTCCTGAATTATATAGTTCGTGGCTGTTTATTTTTTCCCAGCGCGCATTACCCCACCAACCGGAGAGTCGGGTACACTGGTTGGTAACACAGGTGGTCAGATAGCCATCGGGTTCTTGTGCTGCACGAATTAGATTGATTACACTGTCGAGATAGGCATCCAGCTTTTTGTCATATTTTACGGCTAAAGAATAGGATGCACCTTCAATGATTTTATATGGGTCGGTGTCGTCGAACGAAAAGTCGCCTTTATGTTCTCCTTTAATAAGTTTACCTGCCAATGCAAAATTGTCAAAACGTCCGTTCTTTTCACACTCTTTAAATGCAGAGGGTATGGATACGGTACGATTTGTTTCCATGCGTGGAGCCCAGAAGCTGTCGGTGAAATGTACTTCGGTAAATGAAACTTGTTTGATTGGCTTTGGAGACTTGTTTTCTGCATTGCTTTGGAACATAAATCCAATTGCTGCCAAAAGGAATAGGGGTCTTGATGTTATTTTCATGAAATAGATTTGTTGTAGATTTGTTTTCTTAATTCTGTTTGCAAATTAATACAATTAGTTTCAAATGGGATGGTACAATAATCTAATTATATAGAAAAATAGTCTATCCGGTGATTTTAATTGCATGTGCTAATGTCTTATTAACCAATTTAGTGTATTTGTCGAAACTTGTTTTATTCTTTCTGATATTTTTCCTCTTGTTTTTAAATTCAAAAATCATTGATGGATCATATTGCTGATAGGTATATCAATTTCAGGGAAATAGGTAAGAAGAAGCTGATACATTTCGGGGTCGTAGGCTTTTAATTTGGCCCTTCGGTTATTTGAATTGTGAATCCCGTTTGGAGTATCGGAGAAACGGTTACAATTAAAGAATGACTGAACAGTTTCTGCAAAATATTCTTCCTTATTCGTTAATGCATATGTATTCTTCCACAATCCTTTTTCCCTGGCATGATTCATTATTGTTTCCAGTTTTTTGTTGAAACCGGGATGAATTCCTACTATGCCAACAGTATGTATCAAATGTGCAAACTCATGAACCAGGATGTTTTCTCCTTCGTAGCGGTCGCCGGGCAAACAAATTAAATTTTCCTCACCGCAGCTCGAACTTTGGTCGTCCTCAGGTGAACCTCCAAAACCGCGGGCCCGCTTGTTCCAATAGGCAATGCTGTCCTTGCTGTTACAAATTGCAGCATATTCAGGCAAGTCGCAAACCTCTTCTTTTGCTCCGATAATCATGACTTTGCATTTTTTATCAATCATGTGTTGCGCTACATCCTTTCGTAGAGAAAGCATACCCATAATTATTTCGCGCGCTTTAAAAAGAGCTTCATCACTTACCTGTTGAGAACTTACAACCGGTATTCCTTTAGCATCAAGATATTTTTTATAAAATGGATTCAATTGCAAGGTATTGGGTACAGAGGTGACTTTCAGCGGAATCTGTAGGGTCAGTTTCATGGCAAAACCACCTCCATGTGCCAAATGAATATTCAGAACTGAATCACTGCTGACAAATTTCATTTCATGTTTGTAATCCTGTGCTTGTTTATTCGCATTCACCCCATCCTTCATGATTTCGGCCTTGTAAGTTGAACCTTTTTTCAGAAAATCGAGTTTCAAGCTAATATCGCGTTCATCCCAGTTGGTAAGTGCACCCACCTGCCAGTTATTCCCATTTCTCCGGGCCGAGACTATGAATTTACCCATTTCTCCCTGCACTATTTTTGTTTCCTCGGTCTCCAGTGATAATGAAGCGATAAAGCTGGTACTTTCCTGCTCTTTCCGGTAACTGGTTGGATTGTCGGCAAGCATAGTCAAGGGCGAATCGAATACGATATAGGTGGCAATTTGATGACAACGTGTTCCCTGACTCATTGGATTGTAATAGATGTCCTTGAAATCCTTTTTTGTTGCATTATGCATAGCTCCAGGCGTGTAATCTACCGGTCCGGCAGCCATACGGATAAATGGAAATGTGACATCGTATAGCGGCATATCTTTTTCAATAGTACTCCACTTCATTTCTTCCATACCAAACACACTTTCGAAGTTAATGATGTTCGGGTACGTACGGTTCAATCCTGTTGGGGTGTAAAAGCCATGCAAGTCTAAAGTCAATTTGTATTTTGCAGTCATTTCGGCTATCCGGTAAGTCATTTCCACCGCTTTTTGATCATTCCGATCCAGAAAATCGACTTTGAAACCTTTAATTCCTAACTGAGAATAATATTTACAGGCTTCTTCCAACTGAGCGTCGAGTACATTGAAAACGGTCCAGAGGATAATGTCCACTTTTTTGTTTTTAGCATATGCCACCAACTCAGGCAGGTTTAGCTCGGGAACTACCTTCATCATGTCACCCGAAGCCGGTTTATACCAACCTTCGTCCAAAACGATATACTCAATTCCATTTTCAGCCGCAAAGTCAATGTAATGTTTGTAAGTATTCATATTAATTCCGGCTTTAAAATCTACCCCAGAAATGCCCCAGTCGTTCCACCAGTCCCAGGCCACTTTGCCACCTTTTACCCAGGAATAATCCCCAATACGATTGGGCGCAGCCAATGCATAAACCAAATTATTGACAGGCATATCGGTATCTTTTTCGCTTACTGCCAGTATTCTCCAGGGGAAAGTACGCCTGCCGTTTACCGTCGCGATGTCTGAGCCTGATTCGGTGACATATTCTTGTTTGCGCCAGGCATTTTGTTCTGTTTTTGCAGGTAGCTTTGCAAAAACTCCTTTCAGGCTTTTATTCGCTCCCTGTGATTGTACAAACATACCCGGATAGGATTCCAGATCCGATTCCAGTATGCTTAGCTTAATGCCTTTGCCACAATCAACCGCCACCGGCAGGAAAGCCAGCATATTGCTTGCTTTCGACAGAGGGGTTACATCATACAAACTCTGAAATGCAGTGGCAAACGGATTCTTCTTATTGGTTGAATAGGGCAAATAGGCCGTGTAATCTTTTGCAAAATTAAATTCGGCAATCTCATTCTTTATTTCGATGTTTTTTTTGAAAGTTGTAAAAATTCTGTAAGCAACACCTTCGTTATAAGCACGGAACTCAATACCGTAATCTCCTTTTAGCTTCAGTTTCACTTCTTTGTATGAAGTGGTAAATGAATCAAACCGATAGTGTGGTGATACAATGTTTTCGGTAGCTGATCTTGTTTCCTCTTTTTGTAATTGAGGCTTGTGTCCTAAGAGCTTGTCGCTTGACAACTCAAGTCCGATATGTGCATCCCTGATCAGGTATTCTTTTTCGTGTTGCAACGAATAACTTAATGTATCGCTTAGTTGCACTGTCAGCTCCAGTTTACCGTTTGGTGATACTATTGTAATCCCTTTATTGGCTCCCCACATGGGATTTGCACCGAGCAACATCGAGCAGTTGATAAAGACGAATAGAACAATTTTCTTCATACTCCTTTTTCTTATAGATATAATTATTGGCTGTTTTTATTTTAGTAAATCATCAAAATTCAAATTTCAACTCATAGATCTTATTTCCGTCCATGCCGCTGTTATGCATTTCGAAATCTGAGATCCATGCATACTTCTTCAGGCCTTCATTGTTGGTGGCTTCGACCAGAAATACCTGTCGGCGATCGTTCTTTTCAAGTATGTTTTTATAGAATAATGATCTCAAATCATTCACCGTATAACTGCCATTCTTCACATCGTACTTGCAATAAGGGGTTTTGCTTACCGTATTACTCCATGTTTCATATGAATAGGTTGCCAGATACAACGATACCTTTGCATCCACAGGTTCCCCTTTTTTAGTTGTTTTGATAAGTATCTTGTCAGCGAAATCATCGAACATGAGTTCGTCAATCATATTTTCCTGTTTCGTGTTCCCTGTTTTATTGATTATCTTAATGGCATAATCGCTCCAGCTGCTTTCTTCGTCTGGCATGTAGCAATATTCGTTCATCAGGCAACTTGGCGGATTATATGCTTCTCCGTTTACCGGATTGTTCTCGCCCTTTACCACATCGGCATACAAGTCTATTATTCCACGGAAATGTCCAAGCTCATGTGTAATAGCCCGGTAAGTATACACGCCGAAATGGTCGTTATATTTATTTTTCATACCTTCAGACCCATTGATAACCAGTATAGTTCCTATGCCATCATCGTTCCCGCAACCACCACCGTATTCACCTTTTTCGGCTCCTTCGTAAAAGAAATCATAAATAACCACCAACTTAAAAATGTTCTGGTCCATTTGTTTAATCGCTTTCGTGTTAGCTCCATTCTCTCCCCAATAGGAACATCCCTCGTAAACGATAATGTCATCCAAATCGGGTTTGAATATATATTTCCGTTTCAGTTGATGCTTTTTATCGCTAGTGTTGAATCGCGTATTAATCTGATCCCACTGCTCTTTTAGTTTTGCTTTAAAGAACTCCGGCGTGTTTGAGTTCCACCCTTTTTGATCAATGGCAATTTTTACATTGATATAAATAGTGCTGCCATCATCGTAGTCGGCCGTGTATTTTACTGCGTCTTTAGTTGCAGGATTCTCAGTATTTAAACCTGACGAACAACTGAGCAGTGCAAATAGAATGACCGTCAGTGTAAATACGATAGATTGGTACTTTTTCATAATTTAATCGTTTTCTTTAATGACAGTCGAACCATCAATACACCATGTGCCGGAATGTTATAGCCGGTATTTGTTCTTGTTGTCCCGATGTCCTTGTGCTTCCATAAATCTCTTATGGCATATTCGTTCTTGTTGATATTTACTTCCGAGGCAAAATAGATGGTGTTCTTTTTCCAGTTGTAATCCAATGACCATTCTTTATCTGACCGGTTAAGGAAGCAAACTGCTAATTCTCCTTTGGCTAGAGGTTTTGCCCATATTTCATATTCCCCCATATCCATAAACCGGCGAGCCTGCTGACCGAGGCTATCCTGATCAACAGCAATAACTTCTTTGTTGGTTAGAATTTCCACCGTTTCCTTATCCATAGAACGCAAATCGTTTCCTGCCATCAAGGGTGCTGCAAGCATAGACCACATGGAAAAGTGGGTTATGTATTCGACGCGCGACATCCCACCGTTTCCTATTTCCAGCATCTCAGCATCGTTCCAATGTCCTGGACCGGCATAAGGATACAATTCTGCCAGGGTATCAATAATATCCAACACTCCTACGCCGCCCCATTCAAATTTGCATTGGTAGCAATCCCGTATATCGGCAGTTGTACGCCACAAATGGCCGATACCTTTTGCCCATTTCCAGGGTTGGCTTTCGCCCCATTCGCAAATACTAAATACGATGGGTCGTCCGCAGGCTTTCAATGCATCGCTCATCGTTTTGTAAGCCGATTCAGCCTTTTGCCCCTCATTTGAACACCAGTCGTATTTCAGATAATCGATGCCCCATTTGGCATATTGACGGGCATCCTGAAACTGGTAACCGCGACTTCCGGGCCGTCCCTGACAAGTGAGCGAACCGGCACAGGAATAGATTCCTAACTTAAGTCCCTTGCTGTGAATGTAATCGGCAAGCGACTTAATGCCATTCGGAAAACTTTTTGGGTCAGCAACGATATTACCCGCAGAATCGCGCGATACCTGCCAGCAATCATCTATCACTATATACTTGTAACCGGCATCTTTCATACCTGATTTTACCATCTCATCAGCAACTTCGCGAAGTAACTTTTCACTGATATTACAGCCAAATTTATTCCAACTGTTCCAACCCATAGGAGGAGTAGCAGCCAATGAATTAAATATTGAATCCTGATTGCTTTTCTGCTCTCCAAAAAATACCTGAGCCTTTGTAGTCCCAACCAGAAGACAAAGCAGAAGTGCTAATAAACTTTTTTTCATCGATTTTTTGTGTGATAGATTTCTGTGTTTTTCGGTTTACAAATCAACAAAAAGTTTAGGTGTATTAATTGTAAAATAATATAGATGTATAGAAAAATCATCCAAACATACTTTTTTGTTGAAATGGATTAAATATTTTTATACAAGCATCTTAGAATTAAAATTGGACTATTTTGTCATGTTTGTGGACTATATTTTGACTTTTGAGAAATAATTGTCGTAATATTGTGCTGACTTTATTCCCGAAAAACAAAATTGCATTTATCAATGAGAAAACAGCAACTTTTTATCAGCGTATTATTTATAATCTTTTTCTCAAATGCTCTAAAAGCTGTCACTTTCAGTTTCCGTCATTATAAAGCCGAAGATGGCTTAACTTCTAACACGGTTCGTAGTATTATTCAGGATCGCTCCGGATTTATTTGGTTTGGCACTGAGGATGGCTTAAATCGCTTTGATGGTCATACCTTTAAAGAATATAGAAGTTCTAAATCATCGACGAACTTTATGGGTAGTAATTATGTAAGTGCCTTATTGGAAGATAGTAAAGGAAATATCTGGATTGGAACAGATGACGGAGTCTCTGTTTACCATCCGCTTACCGAAAAATTCACACGTTTAAACATCAGTGTGGATGGCGTTTTTATAGCATCTACAGTCAATAACATTGTTGAGGATAAAGATGGGAATATTTGGTTTTCTACTTACGGACAAGGAATTTTTCGTTTCCAACTTTCTACCGGAAAACTTGAACAATATAGAATTATTAGTGAACCGGGAACGTCTGAAGCATACGATTTTATAAATTATATTTACGTTGATCAATCGAATAGGGTCTGGGCAGCTCCCAAAACACCGCGGAACCCGTTAATTTGTTTTGATCGTTCCAAAAACTGTTTTAAAGTATTTCATATTAAACAAAAAAACAGTAAACAAAAAGTTTTTTCAATTTATAAAATATTCGAAGACTCGCAGCAAAACATGTGGCTGGGTACCTGGAATACAGGATTATTCAAACTCGACAGACCATCCGGTAATGTGATCAAGTATTTATCTCCCGAATCGTCAGGGGGAATCTTGCATATTCATGAAATTAGTGAATACAGTCCAAACATGTTGTTAATTGGTTCAGATGATGGCTTGAGTATCTTCAATACCAAAACCCTTAGTCAGCGGTTGTTTACTTCCAGCGAACTCGATCCTTCTGCACTTTCCGATAAGTTTATTTATCCCGTTTTTAAAGATAGGGAAGGTGGCATTTGGATAGGAACCTATTTTGGAGGTGTGAATTATTTATCTCCAAATAGTGGGCTTTTCGAACGTTATACACATTCCAGGTATTCCAATTCGGTGAATGGAAATGTGATTGGCCGTTTTACAGAAGACAAAAAAGGGAATATCTGGATTGCATCGGATGATGGCGGTTTGAATTGTATGAACCCGCAAACCGGGCAGTTCTCAGCTTTTATGCCTCAATCGGGAAAAAATAGTATCTCTTTTCATAATGTACATGCACTTTGCTGGGATAACGACAATCTGTGGGTTGGAACTTATTCGGGTGGACTTAATGTGCTGAATACAAAGACTGGAAAATTTAAGTTGTATGATTCGGAAGTCGGTAATACTAAGACGCTTGATGGCGGAAGTATTTATGCCATTTACAAAGATCGAAGTCAAAGAATGTGGGTGGCAAGCATGTCGGGAGTCAATTTGTATAACCGCCTGACTGATGATTTTACCCGTGTAAAGCATTTTAATGCTACCACCATAGATATTACACAAGACAAAAAAGGTTGGATTTGGTTCGCCACGCAAGGCAAAGGTTTGTTCAGGCTCAATCCTCAAACAAATGAATGGCGAAATTATGTCAGCACATCAAATATAAAAGGCTCACTGCCAAGCAACCAGATGAATTGCTTACTGTCTGATATCAAGGGACAACTATGGGTTGGCACGGCTGCTGGGCTTTGTCGTTTCGACTATTCTAAAGATTGTTTTATTTCAATACCTTTAAATATTCCCAACAATTCAATTTGCTCAATTATTGAAGATGAGAATATGCTTTGGCTTACCACTTCCAAGGGACTAATCCGATATAATACATTAAATTCTAATTGCCAGGTATTTACTCGCAGTGATGGTTTGCTGAGCGACCAGTTTATTTGTAATTCTGGCTTCAAAAGTTCAACAGGAAAAATTTATGTTGGAACTGCAAATGGATTCAATGCCTTTTGCCCTAAAAACCTGGTTACTAATCAGTTTTTGCCACCGGTTGCCATAACTAGCCTCGAAATTTTCAACAAAGAAGTGCCGGTTGATCCCGACGGTTTATTGCCTCAACCCATTGGATTGTTAAAACAGATTGATCTGTCGTATAAAGATAATGTTTTTAGTATAGGGTTCGTAGCATTGAGCTACATTACTCCCGAGAAAAACAGGTATGCTTATAAGTTGGAAGGTTTTGACAAAGAATGGAATTATGTAAATAAGCAAAATAAAGCAACTTACACCAACCTCCCGGCCGGGGAATATGTCTTTAGGGTGAAAGCCTCCAATAATGATGGATTATGGAATGAGCAAGGTGCATCCATAAGAATTGTCATTCATCCCCCTTTTTGGCTTACTATCGGTTTTAAGTTGTTCTATTTCTTACTCGTCATAATTGGAATCGCTTTACTGCTTAAAATGACCCGGTTACGTGCCGAAAGACGACACAACGAAGAAATAAAAGAATTAAATCAAGTAAAAGAAAAAGAACTTTACAATGCTAAAATTCAGTTCTTTACTATGATTGCCCATGAAATTCGAACTCCGGTTTCTCTTATTATTGGACCGTTGGAAAAAATCATGAACAATGTTTTTGCTTTCCCCGATTTTATTAAAAACGATTTAAATATCATCGACCGAAATAGCCAACGATTGCTCCATTTGGTTAATCAACTGCTCGATTTCCGTAAAGTGGAACAGGGTGCTTTGGTGCTTAATTTCACCCGACAAAACATGTATCAGCTGCTGCTTAATATCTATGACAGATTCAAACCGTTAATTGAGCAGAATAAAATTGAATTTACCTTCCTCTGTCCGGATAAAGAATTTGAAGTTGTTGTTGATCAGGAAGCTGTTACCAAAATTGTGAGTAATTTGTTGACCAATGCAATGAAATTTTCAAATAATCAGATCATTCTGTCTTGTGATTTATTTCCCGGGCAGGATACCTTCGAAATTCGGGTACAGGATAATGGGATAGGCATTTCGGATGTAGAAAAAGAAAAAATATTCACGCCTTTTTATCAAATACCTTCAGTAAATAAGCCGGGAACCGGTATCGGATTGTCGTTGGTGAAAAGTCTTATTGATGCACATGATGGGCATATTTCTGTCATTGATGCATCACCAAAAGGTGTTATATTTACGGTTTCATTACCGTTAAATAATGTAGCATTGATAGCTTCAATTGACGAATCAAAAGTTGATCAGCAAACTATACCTGTTAGTAACGAAATTATTCCTGAAATCTATAGTCAGAATGTAGCTGTTAAAACGAATAAAACCACCTTGCTTATTGTTGAAGACAATGCCGATATGCGTAATTTCCTTTGTTCTAATTTTATGGAGGAATATGTGGTCGTTTCGGCTGCTGACGGTTTGGAGGGATTGGAGTTGATAAAGAAAACTGAAATCAGTCTTATTATTAGCGATTTGATGATGCCTCGAATGGATGGTTTGGAGTTGTATAAAGAAATTCGTTCAAATATCTTATGGAGTCATATTCCCATAGTATTGTTAACCGCAAAAACGGATTTGAATTCTAAAATTGATGGGTTGAACTTAGGTGCAGATTCATATATTGAAAAACCATTTTCTATAAATCATCTAAAAGCTCAAATACAAAATTTGATTGAATCAAGACGTTTGCTCCGAAAGAAATACTCCGATATGCCTTTTGTATCCATCACTACCATAGCTGGAAATTCGGCCGACGAGCAGTTTCTTACCAGGGTAAATGAAATCATTGAACGAAATATTGCGAATGAAGATTTTTCTATCGATCTGCTTGCCGAAGAACTTTGCATTAGCCGTTCGGGCTTATTTGCCAAAATTAAAACCCTGGCTGAGATCACACCCAATGAATTAATACAGTTAATACGACTGAAAAAAGCCGCTGAGTACATCGTTCAGAAGGAATTCCGGATCAATGAAATTGCATATATGGTGGGATTCAATAACCCGTCTTACTTCAGCAAGTGCTTTCTGAAACAATTCGGAGTTCGGCCAATGGATTTTGTTAACCCGAATTCCCCGAAAATATAGGTTATATGCTAGTTGCACAATTACAACAAAAAACCATCTGAACTTTGTCAAGATTTTAAAAAAAACTATTTAAATAGCGATAAGGCTTCCATTTCCCGGTTTCCGTATTCGCAAAATCAAAAGGTCTTTTAAATTGGATACATTTTTCTGCTCAATTTTTGTTTGTGTGTGCAAAATATTCCTTTTTTTTACCCTGAAAATGCTCTTTTAGCCTTTTTATTCTTCATATTTGCTTAAAATTAGTATATTTTATTATTTGTCTCTCTTCTTTTCTCTTCTTTTTGTTTGATGTAATCGCAAAAAATCTGTACTTTTACCCCGATAATGCAATGTCCACATTACAAAATGAGCCAAATAATAGAACATACAGGGATAATTAATAGTATCGAGGGTAATATCATTCGCGTTTTAATCATTCAGGAGTCTGCCTGCAACGCATGCCATGCTAAAGGAGCCTGTTCGGCATCCGATCAGGACGAGAAAATCATTGAAGTGGAAAATTCAGATCCATCTTTCCATGTGGGTGATGCTGTGGTTTTGTTTGGTCAACGATCGATTGGACTTCAGGCCGTTTTGTTGGCATTCGTTATTCCCTTTATTCTCATTCTACTGGTTTTAATTATTCTGCGTCCCTTTGTTGCCAACGAAGCACTTTCCGGCACCTTAGCTCTTTCTGTGCTTATCCCGTATTTCCTTATACTCTCTTTTTATAATAAAAAATTGAAGGCGAAATTTCAATTTTTTATTCGGAAAGAATAAACGGATTGAAAACGAGATGCTTATAATCCGGATTTTTTTTTAGAAATAAATATTAATATTTTCATTGATGAATATAATTTTAATATCTTTACTTACCCTGGTGATAGTAGGTTCTTTCTCTGCTGTCATTCTTTATTTTGTATCCAAAAAATTTGAAGTGTTCGAAGATCCCCGTATTGATGAAGTAGAAGCTGCACTGCCTGCTGCTAATTGTGGAGGTTGCGGTTTCCCTGGTTGCAGGGGTTTTGCCAATGCATGTGTTAATACCGATACACTCGATAATTTACGTTGTCCGGTTGGAGGTACACCCACCATGGAAAAAGTGGCTGCGATTTTGGGTAAAACTGCGATTGCAGCAGTTCCGTTGGTAGCAGTTGTTCGTTGCGGTGGAACCTGTGAACTACGTCCGCATACAAATCAATACGATGGTGTCAGTTCCTGTGCCATTGCCCATAACCTGTATGGCGGAGAAACTGCGTGTTCGTGGGGTTGCCTTGGTCTTGGCGACTGTGAGCTGTCCTGCAAATTCGACGCGATTCATATCAATCCCGATACCCTGTTGCCCGAAGTGGACGATGAAAAATGTACATCCTGCGGTGCCTGCGTCAAAGCATGTCCTAAGTTTATTATTGAATTACGGAAAAAAGGACCAAAATCGCGTCGGATCTATGTGAGCTGTGTAAACAAAGATAAAGGAGCTATTGCAAAAAAAGCATGTAGTGTTGCATGTATTGGTTGTTCTAAATGTTTCAATGTTTGTCCTCACGAGGCCATAACTATGGCAAATAACCTGGCTTTTATCGACTCGGATAAATGCAAATTGTGTCGTAAATGCGTCGTGGTTTGTCCTACCGGAGCCATTGTGGAACTTAATTTTCCTCAGAAAAAAGATTAAAGAGCCAAGAGCCAAGAACCAAGACATTAGACAAAAGATCAAAGACAAAAGATCAAAGACAAAAGATCAAAGACAAAAGATCAAAGACAAAAGAATAAAGAAATAAGATTTAGAATAAGAAATGCTGATTTATATTTTCAAAGACGACGGTAATTAACATCTCCGTTTCCCGATAGCTATCGGGATAACGGACTTGGGGTCTAAAGATTAAAGATCAATCACAGAAGATAAAGTAATAAGAATTTAAGATCCAAAAATCAAGATCCTTGTGAAAAGCAAATTGTAAAATTATAAGTCTGTAGACTTTTGACTATAGAAATAAATAAGATATGAGAACATTCAAAATAGGTGGCGTTCACCCGAAAGAATATAAGTTATCGGCGGGACGTAAAGCACAAATCGTAGCCTTACCCCAACAGGCTGTTATTCCGCTTGGTCATTATATCGGTGCCCCCAGTGTGCCGGTCATTGCTAAAGGCGATGTGGTGAAGGTCGGACAATTGATTGGAAAAGCCAATGGATTTATTTCGGCCAACGTACATTCGTCGGTTTCGGGAAAAGTAACCAAAATAGATGAAGCGATGGATGCTTCGGGCTACAATCGTCCGGCTGCTTTTATCGAAGTAATTGGTGACGAATGGTTGGAAACTATTGACAGAAGCCCGGAAGTAATAAGAGAATGTACACTGACAGCGGAAGAAATTATCAAAAAGATAAATGAATCGGGTATAGTTGGCCTGGGTGGTGCTACTTTTCCTACGCATGTCAAATTATCACCTCCACCTGGGAAAAAAGCCAATGTTTTGATTGTTAATGCAGTGGAGTGCGAACCCTATCTTACCTGCGATCATCAATTGATGCTCGAAAAAGGAGAAGAAATAATGGTGGGCGTAACTATTTCTATGAAAGCCATTGGTGTAAATCGGGCCATTATAGGCATAGAAAATAACAAACCGGATGCCATTTCATATTTACAACAACTTGCCAAAACTTTCGATGGGATTGAGATTATGCCTTTAAAGGTGCAATATCCTCAGGGAGGCGAAAAACAATTAATAGATGCTGTTATAGGGCGTCAGGTACCTAGTGGCGCTTTACCCATTGAAGTGGGAGCGGTAGTCCAAAATGTTGCCACAGCTTTTGCCGTTTACGAAGCCGTTCAAAAGAACAAACCCTTGTTTGAACGGATGTTAACCATTACCGGGAAATCAATGATTAGTCCGGGTAACTTTTGGGCTCGAATTGGAACACCCCTTGCCAATATTGTAGAACAAGCTGGTGGAATCCCTGAAGATACAGGTAAAATTGTCGGTGGTGGTCCAATGATGGGTCGCGCATTGAGCAACCTGGATGTTCCTATGGCCAAAGGTAGCGCCGGTGTGTTGTTTATCCCTACACTCGAATCGGCACGTAAAAAAATGAAAAATTGCATACGTTGTGCCAAATGTGTTTCCGCTTGCCCCATGGGACTGGAACCTTATTTGCTTATGAATCAAAGCGAACGTAGCATGTGGAGTGAAATGGAAAGTAACCGGATAATGGATTGTATAGAATGCGGTTGCTGTGCTTTTACCTGTCCATCCAATCGTCCGTTGCTCGATCATGTACGATATGGCAAATCAACTGTTGGTGGAATTCTAAGAAGCCGTAACGCTAAGAAATAATAACCTTTTGCCGCTTTTCTCTTAACGAAAAACGGGCAATTGAAAAAAATGGAAATTGATAAATTATGAATAAACTTATTATTTCGCCGGCACCTCATGTGCATAGCGGTGATTCGGTCTCGAAAAATATGCGGGGCGTGCTGATAGCCTTGATTCCAGCCTATCTGGTGGGATTATATTTCTTCGGACTCGGGGCGCTTATTGTGAGTCTGACGGCCGTACTTTCCTGCGTGGCATTCGAATACCTGATACAGCGTTATATTTTAAAGGGAGAAACTACTATAACCGATGGTTCGGCTGTGTTGACCGGTTTATTATTGGCTTTTAATTTACCTACAAACATACCAGTCTGGATAGTGATAATCGGATCACTGGTCGCTATCGGCATTGCAAAAATGAGTTTCGGTGGTTTGGGTAACAACCCTTTCAATCCGGCTTTGATTGGTCGGGTGTTTTTGCTTATCTCATTTCCCGTGCAAATGACTTCATGGCCACGTCCCTTTCCCGGTAATACTTCCTATATCGACGCCGAAACAGCTGCCACGCCACTTGCCCTGATGAAAGGTCATCTGGCTGATATGCCCCGAACCCTGGACTTATTCCTCGGTAATATTGGCGGTTCATTGGGTGAAGTCTCTGCTCTCGCATTGCTTATTGGCCTGGTTTATTTGTTGGTTAAACGTATCATAACCTGGCATATTCCAGTGAGTATTTTGTTTACGGTCTTTGTATTCACGGGCATTCTTTACCTGGTAAATCCAGAAATCTATGCCACACCGGTGGTACACTTATTTAGTGGCGGATTGATGTTAGGAGCTGTTTTTATGGCAACCGATTATGTAACTTCTCCCATGACTCCCCGTGGTATGCTGATTTATGGGGTTGGAATCGGGATAATTACCGTGGTAATACGTGTTTTTGGTTCATATCCCGAAGGTGTATCATTTGCTATTCTGATTATGAACGCCTTTACACCCTTGATTAATACTTATATTAAGCCCAGGAGATTTGGTGAAACAATAAATATAAAAAAATAGACTATTCATATTGAACATTTCGCAGGCTTTTTTTTTTTCGGTCAATAAAAAGACAATAAGTACATAAATAATGAATAAATTAGAATCGAATTTTAAAAATATGGTGTTGGTACTTTCCGGCATCACCTTGTTCGCGGCTGTAGCATTAGCTTCGGTATATACGCTCACCAAAGAGCCGATTGCCCAATCTAAAACAGCCAAACAACAAAATGCAGTAAAAGAAGTGTTGCCGCCCTTCAACCGTATCGATCCGGTGAAGCGTGTCAAATCTGCAAACGGTGATAGTTTGAATGTGTACAAGGCTTTTGATAAGAACAACTCCTATGTGGGTGTAGCTGTTGAGACTTTTTCGAACAATGGATTTGCAGGACTCATTAAAATGATGATAGGTTTTGATAAGGAAGGCACCATTGTAAACTATTCGGTTTTGGAGCAAAAAGAAACACCCGGCTTAGGTACTAAAATGGTGGACTGGTTTAAAATCACTAAAGGAAATCAAAGTATCATTGGTAAAAAAGGACAACTTGAATTGACGGTAACTAAGGATGGGGGCGATGTGGACGCTATTTCAGCTGCTACCATCAGCTCCAGAGCTTTTTTGGATGCAGTGAATAAAGCATATCCGGTAAAATGGGACGTTACTCTGGTTCCTTCGAAAGAAGCCAAACTTCAGAATGCGATTAAAGAAGTGTTACCACCTTTCAGTCGTATTGATCCGGCGGAAGCGGTGAGTGTGAGTGGCGTAGGAAACATGAATGTTTACAAAGCCTTTGATGAAAAAAATGTGCTTGTGGGTACTGCAGTTGAATCATTCTCCGAAAAAGGATATAACGGTAAAATAAAAGTCTTGGTTGGTTTCGATCAAAAAGGCCTTATTGTAGACTATTCGGTTCTTGAGCAAAATGAATCGTCCGGACTCGGAGGGAAAATGGTGGACTGGTTTAAAATGGATAAAGGAAATCAAAGCATAAAAGGGAAAAACCCCAAAACAGAAATACTCACGGTCGGCAATGACGGTGGTAAAGTAGATGCCATTTCGGGAGCAACAATAAGTTCCAGGGCCTTTTTGGATGCAGTAAACAACGCATACAAGGCTTATGTTTTAATCACAGAAAAGAAAGGACAAAATATATGAAAAATTCAAATATGAAAGTCCTGATGAACGGACTGGTAAAAGAAAATCCAACTTTCGTACTGATTTTGGGAATGTGCCCTACACTGGCAACCACTTCTTCGGCGATAAACGGAATGAGTATGGGGCTGGCAACTTTGTTCGTGTTAGTAGGTTCAAATATGGCTATTTCATTGCTAAAGAATATCATCCCCGATCAGGTACGTATTCCTGCTTATGTGGTAGTGATTGCTACTTTTGTGAGTGTGGTGGAAATGACCATGCAGGCTTACCTTCCGGCTTTGTACGATAGCCTCGGAATATTTATTCCTCTGATTGTTGTCAACTGTATTGTACTTGGTCGTGCAGAAGCTTTTGCGGCTAAGAATACCGTTTTCAGTTCTTTTCTCGATGGTCTGGGCATGGGACTTGGTTTTACTTTTGCCTTGACTTTACTCGGGACTATTCGCGAGTTACTGGGTACCGGAAAAATGTTTACTGCAACTATTTTTCCCGAACATTACGGGATGCTTATTTTCGTGTTGGCACCCGGCGCTTTTATCGCCTTGGGTTATTTAATAGCAGTGATCAATAAGCTGAAAAAAGCCTAACCAATTAACCTCCCGATAGCTATCGGGATAACGAATTAACTAATTGACGAATCAACCAATTAACGAATCAACCAATCCATGACTTATATATTAATTTTTATCAGCGCTGTGTTTGTGAACAATATTGTATTGTCACAATTCCTGGGTATATGTCCTTTTTTGGGCGTTTCTAAAAAAATAGAAACGGCTTTGGGTATGAGTGGAGCAGTGGCATTTGTGATGACCATTGCTACTATTTTTACCTATATCATTCAGAAAACGGTTTTGGATCCTTTTCATATCGAATTTCTGCAAACGATAACCTATATTCTTATCATTGCAGCCCTGGTGCAGTTAGTAGAAATTATCATGAAAAAGATTTCTCCCGCTTTGTATCAGGCTTTGGGAGTATTCCTGCCGCTAATCACCACCAACTGTACCATTTTGGGTGTTGCACTATTGGTCATAAAAAAAGATTTTAATTTGTTGGAAAGTGTGGTATTTGCCATTTCCACCGCCATTGGCTTCGGTCTGGCATTAATCCTGTTCGCCGGTATTCGCGAGCAACTCAGCATGGTGAAATTACCCAAAGGAATGGAAGGTACTTCTATTTCGTTACTTACTGCTGGTTTATTGGCCATGGCTTTTATGGGTTTTGCCGGTATTGTATAAGCATTGACAATAATAAATGGCAATTTGAATCCCCCGGCGAGAATAAATATTCAATTTCTGCTAAGTATTAAAAAAAATAGAGTTACATTTGCACTCCGAATTAAAAATCCGGTATAGAATGCGGCAGTAGCTCAGTTGGTAGAGCATCAGCTTCCCAAGCTGAGGGTCACGAGTTCGAGTCTCGCTTGCCGCTCAATTGATAATAAGCCACTTACAATTAATTTTGTAGGTGGTTTTTTTATGTTGGAACATACATATCACATACATCTATCTGTATGCCTGATGAATCAAAATTAAAAAATGCTCCGGTAGCTCACTGATGGTAGTGCATTCCGATCCTCGTTCCGTGCAGAGGCAGGCGACTTCATCTTGTAGCTCACTGATGGTAGTGCATTCCGATCCCATCGAAAGGGTCACGAGTTCGAGTCTCGCTTGCCGCTCCAATAAAAAAGCAAAAGAGGATGTCTCCGGTGAGATATCCTCTTTTGCTTTTTTATTCTGAACCAATAAAAAATTTTTCTATACTATTCTGATCTGTTTATGCTTCGGTATTTCTACGGATATATTTACTTGAGCCTTCAACGCTTCGAATACCCTTAAGATAGTCGAAAACCGAACATCCTTAGTGTTGTTTTCTATTTTCGAAATCTGAGACTTTTGAACTCCAATTAATAGTCCTAATTGCTCTTGAGTCATATTTTGTTCTAGTCGGGTATGTTTGATTAATTCGCCGATAACATCGATTCGTAGTTCAAATTCAAATTTCTCCCTTTTGGGCGTTCCTGCTTTGCCAATATATTTATCAGTTATTTCGTCGAGCGTTTTTGTTTTCATTTTTTTTCTCCTCCTTTATTCTTCTGAGTAATATATCTTCATTATCCTTAATGCTTTCGATAATTCTTGTCCAGGCACTTTCCATCCTTTTTTTACAAATCCGTGTGTGCAAATGACTAATTTTGGTTTCTTCGAATTTTTATCCCAAAAGGCAAGCAATCTTACTTGTATCCCCATGAAATAAGTTCTAAACTCCCAAACTTCATCTGTTAGCTTTTTAAATAAATCCGAATCATTTATCAAACGTGCTTTCCAAATGTTGTAAAGTACTTTTTCTCTGATTTTTTCATCTAATGATTCAAGAAAACCATCGACTTCATCCATAAATTCAACATCGAATCTAAGTTCTGTTGTCATATCTTTCGCAAATATACTGAATGTTTCCTTAATGGGAAATAATTTGATTGATTTTAATATTTAATGAACATTTTTTCAAACTAATTGGTGTAAGTTCGTTTTACCTTTTTTTTTTCTGTACTACATTTTATTTTAAAAGATTTTCTCTAAAATGAATATCCTTTTAATGATAAAGTGTTTGTAATTAAAGAAGATAAAGTAGATAACCACTAACTGAAAAAAATTGGAACAATTTGTTTTATTTCTTTAAATTCAACAGAAAGATTAAATTGATATTTCTTTATAAACGTTTTTTGGTAAAATTAGTTTTAGCAAATTCGGTTAAAAATAAGTTGTAATTTTATTTGCCGAAACAAAAAATAATCGGATATTTGTCCTGCTTTTGTGTTCGTAATTATTTAATACAAACTATAATTATGTGGAAAGATTTTTTCTATTTTTCCAAAGGACAACGGGTTGGCATCATCGTTTTAGTAGCACTTATTCTTATTGTGCTGGCAGCTAATTATGGATTGCCTCTTTTCTTTCCGGCAACTGAAACTGCTGAACCCGCATTCATCGCTGAAGTGGATGCGTTCAGAAAGACGCTCGTTTCCCGCGATAGCCTGCGCCTGGCTAATCGGCAACTCCAATATGAGGAGCGTCAGCGACAATACGAAGCACGCTACAAACGGCAGTATCCATATCCTCCCTCAGCTGCTTATAATAAAAAAGCAACTTATACTCTTTTCCCATTCGACCCGAATACGGTTGATTCTACTGAACTCGTCCGACTCGGACTGAAGCCCTATATCGCGTCCAATATACTGAAATACAGGAAAAAAGGCGGAACTTTTCGGACTGTAGCCGATTTTGGAAAAGTTTACGGAATAACGCCTGAAAAACAGAAGGAATTGGAACCCTATATCTCCATTCATGAAATAAAAAAGGCAGATGTTGATTCATTGAAAATCAAGAATATAGAATTTAGAAAAGATATAGTGGTGGAATTAAATTCAGCAGATACAACCGAATTGATGCAGGTAAAGGGAATTGGTCGCAGTTATGCCAAAGGTATAGTCCGTTTTCGGAATGCGATGGGTGGTTTTGTCTCGGTGGACCAATTGAGTGAAATATACGGCATGCGACCGGAAAATATGGAACGAATCAGGCCTTTTTGTACAGTGAATTTCGGGCTGGTTCAGAAAATCAGGGTTAATACAGCCAGTGCCGAACGTCTTGACAGGCACCCCTATCTCAGCTTTTATCAGGCAAAAGCCATTTACGAACTTCGTCGTAACCGCGGTAAACTTCGTGGCATTAGCGATCTGAAAGTCCTGTCGGAAATGACCCCTGAAAGTATTGAAAAAATTAAACCCTACCTGAGTTTTGAATAAGAATATTTTTGAGGAAACGATTTACTAAAAGAAGAAATCTCTAGGTGCAGTTTATTCTTAAACGCATTCTTTTTTTTGCGGCAACATACATTTTTAAACGGTTTTAAAGCTCTACGGATCAATTGATAATTATAAATGCATTTAAATTATTTTTTATTTTATTTCATTCTCTTGGCATTGTTCTTGTTGCTTTTTTTTTGATAAAAACGAAAATAAACTTTCAATTAAATAATAAAATTGCTAGCCATGAAAACAATAAAAAAAACTTTCTTTCTCGCATTGTTGCTACCACTCTTTGTGGCTTGTGACTTTGATGATGATGGCTATTCTCTCGATAATTATTGGATAGATATAGCCACCGTTGAAAATCCGGATAGTAGTTCATTCTTTTACTTCCGGTTGGATAATAACGACATTATGTGGACAGCCGCAACAAACTTCCGCCATTTCCGCCCCGTAGATGGGCAACGCATTATTGCAAATTACACCATTCTTTCCAATGGAGCAGCGAGTAGCTCTTACAACCATGATGTGAAACTGAATGATGTATATAAAGTGTTGACAAAGGGAATTTTCCCGATTACAACTGCAACTGCTGACAGTATCGGAAATGATTCCATCCATGTGAAAAATATGTGGATTGGAAGTGATTTTTTGAATGTGCAGTTTGTTTATACTGGTTACGACAAAACTCATTTCATCAATTTAGTTTCTGATGCATCAAAGGTGTATACTGATGGAAAAATGCACCTGGAATTCAGGCACAATGGGAATGGAGATACTCCAATGTATTACAGGAGTGGAATTGTGTCGTTCAATTTGAAATCGTTGCAAACCGGTGCCGGTTCAGATTCTATTAACTTGGTTATTTATGTAAATGAACCAAATATGGTTGCCGATAAAAAGTTTGAATTGACTTATAAATTTGGAAATTCAGCTATGTCTTCGCAAAGGAATCTGGTTACATTTCCCGAAATGGATGCAAGTAAAGTGAATTAATTACTGCCAACGCTTAAAGGAAACCTAATTTCACAATCTTCTGTTGTGCTGTAAATGAATAGTTTAATAAAGTCCGGCCTGTTAAAAAGGTTGGACTTTTTTGTACCCCGATTACCATTTCTAAAGTAATCGGTATCTTTATACGCATAAAATTGAATGCTAATCGAACAATTTTATTATATTTGTTCTTTAATCAAAGTAAGGAAGTATAAATACAAAAGAAATAAATACATGAAAATAATATCAGGAAATATAGTCGATGTAATAGCACGCACCATCACGAAAGGAATTGTGCAAATGGAGGGAGACAGAATTTTAAAAATTGAGGCGGCCGATGAAGTGGATGATCAATTTATCATTCCCGGATTTGTGGATGCGCATATCCACATTGAAAGTTCCATGATGCTCCCATCGGAATTTGCACGCTACAGCGTAGTAAACGGAACGGTGGCTTGTGTTTGTGACCCGCATGAAATTGCTAATGTGTGTGGTATAGAAGGAGTGAATTATATGATTAAAAACGGGAAGCAGTCTCCAATGCGCTTCTTTTTTGGTGCACCATCCTGCGTACCGGCAACAAGTTTCGAAACTTCAGGCGCCGTATTGGATGCTGAGGATGTAGAAAAGCTGTTACAACGGGACGATATTTATTTCCTGGCTGAAATGATGAATTTTCCAGGCGTTATTTATAACGATGAACAAGTGCATATGAAACTTCAGGCTGCAAAGCGGGCTGGTAAACCCATCGATGGCCATGCTCCTGAGCTGTCCGGTGACGGATTGAGAGCTTACGCTGCCGGCGGAATTACAACTGATCACGAATGTATGACCATAGCCGAAGCGGAAGCTAAAATAGCTTTGGGCGTGAAAGTACTTATTCGTGAAGGAAGTGCTGCCAAAAACTTTGATGATTTGTTACCCTTGCTTTCAAAATATGACGAGGAAATTATGTTTTGTTCGGATGATAAACATCCCGACGATTTGATTAAAAACGGACATATAAATACCCTGGCACGAAGGGCTGTTGCCAAAGGTTACGATCCCATTGAGGTACTGCGCGCCTGTTCGCTCAATCCGGTTACCCATTACAAACTGGATATAGGCCTTTTGCAGCCTGGCGACTATGCCGATTTGGTGGTGGTGAATAATCTGACCGATTTTGAAATAAAAAAGACCTATATCCGAGGTGAAAAAGTTGCCGAAAATGGCATTTCATGCTTCCCGCGCTTTGTACCAACGGAGTTAATCAATCAGTTTAGTGCAAAAAAGATTTCACCAGAACAGCTTCGGGTAGCACCTTCCGGCGAAAAATTGAAAGTTATCAAGGTTGATGATGGCCAGCTTTTTACACATGCTGTCTTTTGCAAGCCTAAAATTGAAAACGGGAATGTAATTTCGGATGTTGATAATGACGTACTGAAGTTGGTGGTTTACAACCGTTACGAACCTGCGGCACCTGCAGTAGGTTTTATAAGAAATATTGGACTGAAACGAGGCGCAATGGCTTCAACGGTTGCGCACGACAGCCATAATATTGTGGCGGTTGGAGTATCGGATGCTGAAATTGCATTGGCTATAAACCGGATTATTGAAAGCAAGGGCGGTATCATTGCCAGCGAAGGTGAGAAAGCCTGTCTGTTGCGCTTACCGGTTGGTGGGTTGATGTCCGATCAGGAAGGCAGTGTTATTGCAAGTAAATACGAAGAAGTGGATGCCTTTGCTAAAGAGTTGGGATCAACCCTGAGCGCTCCTTTTATGACAGTAGCCTTTATGTCATTACTGGTTATACCCGAACTTAAACTGAGCGACAAAGGTTTGTTTGATGGCAGTACTTTTTCGTTTACAAAATTGATGGAATAACAGGTTTTGTAAGTTGCTTTATTCATAAGGATTGCATATCCAAATTTTAAATATCTAAACTATGAAACAGCTGATGACTTCCTTTTTTCTGCTTTTCGTTTTTTATGTCGGAGTGACACAGGCTGCTACTGGAAAAAAAGTAGAGTTAACGAATTTGGAGGACTTTTTTCGATTTGAAAATATACAACAATTAGAATCTCATTTTGGCAAAGAAAATGTTTTTACCGAAAAAACCTTTTTTGGGGATCCAACGGCCGGTGAATCGCCTTATCTGGTTTCGCAAGTAAAATTTGATACACCACAATCGGTTTTAGTTATCTGGAATGAAAAAGGAAACCTGGTGTGTGAAGTGCAAACAAGTGCATACTTTTATGATGGTAAGAACAAAAAAACAATTTTTATACCGAATAATTGGAAAACAAAACAAGGAATGTATGCAGGTATGCCCTTGGCCATGTTAGTCCGTAAAAATCGGAGTCACCTGAAGTTCTATGTGCAGCCACGAAAGTTGAACTCAAACTTCGGAACTATCCTTCTCCAAAATGAAAGGCTAAGGAGTCAATTGAAAGTCCCTTTTTCAACTCAAAAGCTCATTTATGTATATACCTTAGATTTGAAACGCCTGAAGAAATTCTTCCCTGAGTTCAAAGATTCTATTCTTAAAAGTAATAATAGAATTGTCAGGCAAATGAATCCGATTTTAGATCTAATTTCCATTTACAGGGAAGGTTTTAAACCCGAAAATAAGAAGTAGTTAGTAAATGATAGTTGTAAAATAAAAAATCCCTTGCGACAGAAGTCACAAGGGATTTTATTTATAGTTGAAACTCAGTTTATTTTACTGAATCCATGTGTGCGATTAAATCCAATACTTTGTTTGAATAACCCCACTCGTTGTCATACCAGCTTACCAGTTTAACGAAGTTACCGTTCAAAGCGATACCTGCATTTGCATCAAAGATAGAAGTACGAGCGTCGTGGATAAAGTCTGTAGATACTACAGAATCTTCTGTGTAACCTAGGATGCCTTTCAATTCGTTTTCAGAAGCTTTTTTCAAAGCAGCTTTGATTTCGTCATAAGAAGCAGCTTTTTCCAAACGTACAGTTAAGTCAACTACCGATACATCAGCAGTTGGAACGCGGAAAGCCATACCAGTTAATTTGCCATTCAATTCAGGAATTACTTTTCCTACAGCCTTAGCAGCACCGGTAGAAGAAGGGATAATGTTTCCTAAGATAGAACGACCACCTCTCCAGTCTTTTGCAGAAGGTGCATCAACTGTTTTTTGAGTGTTTGTAGCTGCATGTACAGTTGTCATCAAGCCTTCAACGATACCGAAGTTGTCGTTGATTACTTTAGCCAATGGAGCCAAGCAGTTAGTAGTACAAGATGCATTAGATACAACATCCATGTCTTTTGTATATTTCTCTAAGTTAACTCCACAAACAAACATAGGAGCATCATTCGAAGGAGCAGAGATTACTACTTTCTTTGCACCACCTTTTAAGTGAGCACTTGCTTTTTCAACTGTTGTGAAAACACCTGTTGATTCAACAACATAGTCAGCACCAGAAACACCCCAACCGATGTTAGATGGATCTTTTTCAGCGAAGAAGGCAACTTCTTTACCGTTTACCATCAATTTTCCACCTTTGTTTTCTACGTTTCCCTGGAATTTTCCGTGTACGGTGTCATATTGTAACATGTACACTAAATAATCGATGTCCAAAAATGGGTCGTTAACTGCCACAATCTGTACATCATTTCTTTCTTGGGCTGCACGGAATACTAAACGTCCGATGCGACCAAAACCATTGATACCTACTTTAATCATTTTATTTATAGTTTAAAATTGAGTTTATTTTTGAATCGATGCAAATTTACAAAATTCTGTCCAAATGACAAAATTGAGCTTCTATTAATTACATTTTTTTTGCTGATTGCAATGCAGAGATGGCAAAATACGTCAAATCACATGAGTATTTATTCATTCCCTTCCCTTTTCTGAATAGAGTCTAATTTTTCCCTTCTGATTTTGTACTTATTCTGTTGGTTTTACCCTTTGTTTATTTTCATAATCGATTGTGAAAGATTCATTTAGCTCATATTTAGCGAGCAATGCCGAAAGACTATAACTATCTTATGGCTTTTATATACCCTTTCAATCTAATGACTCTAAAAAGTGGTCTAAAAAGTGGCTGGTAAGCTACTGAATTTTTAGTCCGAAAGCCTTTGCGACTATACAAGCATTCTATTGAAAATCGCTGCTATTTGCTTATTGCACGAGTCAATGACTGCATAACATTTAATGTTTCAACTGTTTCTCTTCCGTTTTACAACTGCTAATTCCAAATAAAGTATAAAGCGGGCAAAAGCTGACTAAGCTGGTGATTGTTAGTAGTAATGCCATTACAAGAGCAATTATCCCCAAGGTGCCGGTGAGTATTTCTTTGTAAAAAAGAAGAATTAATACAATGGCCAATATTAGCCGGACGAATTTGTCAGTAGATCCCATGTTTTTTTTCATGATAGTTTTTTTTTTAGATTTAATTCTTATTAAAATAAAACAAAAATTTTCTACTTATGTTCAATATTATCAGCAATCAGCACCTTTTTTTATTACGAAAACAGACATAAAAGATTCTTTTGAAATGAAGTTTAACAGATACTTTCTGCTTTTTGGAAATAAAATGTATTCACTTTCCTTTGCGCTTCATTTATCTTCATTATCTTTGTCGTTCTAAAATTAATTCAATTTAAAGAACAAGAATAATGGAAATCTCAGGAAAAATTATTGCCGTATTGCCTATTGCAACCGGTCAGGGAAAAAACGGTACATGGCGTTCTCAGGATTATGTGCTCGAAACAGCCGATCAATACCCAAAGAAAGTATGTTTCAATCTCTTTAACGATAAAATTGATCAATTCCCGTTGGCTATTGACGATGTTGTTACTGCCAGTTTTGATGTGGAAAGCCGCGAATATAATGGTCGTTGGTACACTACTATCCGTGCCTGGAAAGTAGAGAAAGGCGCAGTAACTGCAAGCGCAGCAGCTCCCGCTTCTGCAGCTCCTTTCGATGGAACTCCTGCTGCCGGCGAAGGAAGTGATCTGCCTTTCTGAAGCCACCTAACCCCCGAAGGGGTGAATATCGTGTCATTTTAGTTTTAATGATTTATTATAAAATGAATCTGAGTAATCAAAAGCCCCTCTTTGGAGAGGCGTGGGGAGGTTAATGAATAAACGTATTTTATTAGGCATGAGTGGCGGCACCGATAGTTCGGTTGCCGCCATTCTTTTGTTGGAACAGGGCTTTGAAGTCGTGGGCCTGACTTTTCGTTTTTGGGAAGAAGGGGAAAATAAGCATTTACAGGACGCCATATTGCTGGCGAAACAATTAGGTATAGAGCATATTACCTATGATGCCCGGGATGTATTTAGGCAAAAGATAGTTGGTTATTTCGTGGATGAATATCTTGCCGGTCGAACACCTTTCCCTTGTGTGCGGTGTAACAACGAGTTGAAATGGAACCTGATTATTCAGGAAGCCGATCGTCTTGGATGCGCAAAAGTTGCCATGGGACATTATGTGAATATTACACTGGATGCCGGAAAGTACTTTATTAATGAAGGTCTTGATCCCGACAAGGATCAGTCTTTTTTTTTATGGGGACTTACTCAAAATCAATTAGCCCGAATTATTTTCCCGTTGGGGCGCTTTTATAAAACCGATGTCCGAGCTATGGCAGCAAAACGTGGCTATAAAAAGGTTTCAGAGAAGAAGGATAGCCTGGGAGCTTGTTTTTGTTCGGGTGATTACCGGCCTTTTTTGAAAAAACAATTAGCTGAACCTGAAAAGTCAATTTTCCCCGGAAATTTTATGGATGAAGAAGGAAATATATTGGGACTTCATGCAGGATTTCCACTTTATACGGTTGGGCAACGAAGGGGATTGATGCATCTAAACCGGAAAGTTTTTGTCAAGGAAATCCGGCCACAAAGCAATGAGGTGATATTGGCACCCTTAGAAAATATGTACAAAACCGAATTCTTTATTCGGGATGTAAATGTGGTAGATCAGAGTTTGTTTACTTCAGATTTTGATGTCTTTTGCCGCATTCGCTACCGAAAACAGAACACATTAAGTCGTGTCATCTTTCTCGAAAATGGAAAGGCGAAAGTAGAGCTTGCCGAACCGCTCGAATCTATTGCTCCGGGGCAAACAGCGGTATTCTATCGGGATGGAAAGGTATTGGGTGGGGGATTTATTAGTTTATAGTTTATAGTCAATAGTTTATAGTAGGAAAGATTAGCTATCTTGAAAGTATGATCGCTTGAATTTTTAAATTAGCAACTTAAAGCTTAATACTATAAATCGCCAATGCATGGCAAACACTTCCTCCCAACACAAACAAATGCCAGATGGCGTGCATATATTGAACTTTCTTAAATGAATACAGCACAGCACCAATAGTATAGAAAAGTCCACCACCTATTAACCAATACAGCACATTCATAGAGTTTGATGCCGAAAGCACATCCATGAGGGGCTTAAAGGCAACTACCACTACCCAACCCATGGCTACGTAACAGGCCGTTTCCAGTTTGCTGGCATTTTTAAGTTTCTTAAAGCTGAGTAATATTCCTGCTACTGCAGCTATCCAGATAACTGCGAACAGGCTCCAGCCCCATGCTTCTTTCTGTCGTAAAACAACCAGTGTAAAGGGTGTGTATGTTCCGGCAATGTGTGCATAAATGGCTGCATGGTCAAACTTCCTGCGGACGGTTTTTCTTGTTTCAATCTTGTCGGAATGATAAAGTGTGGAAGTCAGGTAGGAGAGGGTCATGAAAACTGCATAAATAGCATAACTGATTATAGCCCAGTTGTTACCCGATACTGCCGCTTTTTGAATTAAAAAAAATCCTGCGACTAATCCGAAAACTACACCTAAAGCATGGGTATTTGTATTGGTTCTTTCTTCTCTGGCGGAATATCTCATTGTGAATAATTTTTTACAATAAAAAAACAAGGTTTATGAAGAAATAAATATCTTTAAAGCAAAAAAAATATGTAATGAAAGAGGTAGAATAGTTCTAATTGTTAATCGATCGTAGTACTCTTTCTATCACGTTGTTCTCAAATCCGCGGCCTTGAGCAAACCGAAAAAGTTTACCTTGTTTTTCGTATTCGAATTCATATTTCAGCCCTACTAATTTGGTTTTCAACAAGGAAGCAAGCATTTCTTCGTATTCGCCGTCATCGATGGTACTAATGGCTTCTATAATTAGCTCCTTGTTCAATCCTTTTGCTTTCAAAGCTATGGAAATTTTTATTTTTCCCCATTTATTGAACCGGAATTTGTCTTTTACAAAAAAAGTACAATAACGTTTTTCGTTTATAAAATCCTCCTCTTTCAACCGTTTGATAATTTTTATTTTATCTGCGTCCGAAACTTCCCAGGCAGTCAATTTTGCTTCTACTTCGGATGCGCAATGCTCTGAAATGGAGCAATACGAAGCTGCTTTGTGCAGTAATTCTTCCAGGGTGTAATCCTTTTTCATATCGTTTGAAGGTTAATTGAGAATATATTAACGTACAAATGTAATCATTTTTTTTAGAGAAATATTAATTATTTTTTATTTTCTGGGTACAACTTTCCCAACGAATACTTGAGACTTTTGTTTCTTCCATTTGCATGTTTATCTCACAAAAAAAATAATTTATGGAATGTTACATTCCTCCACTTATTTTTACATCAATTTGTTTAGATGCTTGTTTGTGAAAATTTACCGCTCTCACCATTCTGTCATTCCCCGATATATCCTGACGCAATTTTACGTCTTGAAATCCCATACCGGCAAGTAAATCCAGGCAAGCCTGCCCTGCATCGCGGTGAATCTCAAAATAAAGTTTTCCTTTGGATTTCAAGTGCTTTTGGGCAAACAGGGCAATGTGGCGGTAAAAAAGCAACGGATCGGCATCGGGTACAAAAAGGGCAAGATGTGGTTCGTGGTCTAGCACGTTGGGTTGTATTTCAGCCTTTTCCTGTTCGGGTATATAGGGTGGATTACTGACGATAATATCCCATTCCCGGTTAAAGTCTTCGGTTTTTAATATGTCTACTTCTTTAAAATTGACCTCCAGCTTGTTCCGTTTGGCATTTGCGCGGGCGGTCTCAAGTGCTGTTTCTGAAACATCAAAGGCATCAAGTACAGAATTTGGAAATTCATGTTTCAGTGCTATGGCGATGCAGCCGCTTCCGGTCCCAATGTCGAGAATGTTCATATTTGCACTCCGGTCGTTTTCGTTTCGTATCCAATCCACCAGTTCTTCTGTTTCGGGGCGGGGTATCAGTACCGATTCGTTTACGGTAAACATTAGACCGTAAAATTCTGTTTCACTTAATATATATTGAATTGGTACAAATAACTTTAGTTTTTCGATAAAACTATCAATTTCATGACGCTGATTGTCGGAAAAAAGTGTATTTTTGTTAACGACTATTTTCGAGCGTGAAAAACCGGTCAGCTTTTCTATGATTAAATAGCTGAAACTTCGGATTTCCGTGTCGGGATATAGTCCTTGTAGTTCGGATTGAATATGTTCGAAAGTAGATTTCATAGGGGTGCAAAGATAATGGAAAAGTTGCAAGTAAGTAAACGAAAAGTAGCAAATTAATAAAATGTTGCAAACAACATCGATATATCGTTGTTTCGTTATTATTGATATATTTTTAACTTTTTCCTACTGAAAACGAATATGAAGGCTCATAGAAAGGCCGATTTACTGCTTTTATCAAAAAAAAAATCCGGAATGCGATTCTTTATTTCGAGTAATTAGAAATAATCCCGAAATCGGGATGTCGCAAGCTCCATTCGTGTAATTCGTACTAAAAAAGATGATTAAAACTAACGAAAAATTTATACAACGCTGTTTACAACTTGCTCAGTCAGGAGCGGGTTATGTTTCGCCCAATCCCATGGTGGGAGCCGTGTTGGTTTCTGACGATAGAATTATTGGTGAAGGTTCTCATCGCCGGTTTGGCGATGCGCATGCCGAACCCAATGCCATCCATTCGGTGAAGGATCCTGCTTTGCTTAAAAACTCTACCTTGTATGTTAACCTGGAACCATGCTCGTATTACGGGAAAACACCTCCCTGTGCCGACCTGATTGTTTCCTGTCAAATTCCGCGTGTAGTAATAGGTACACTCGACCCGAATCCGAAAGTGGCTGGCAAAGGTGTGGAGATACTTCGTAAAGCCGGCATTGAAGTGACGGTAGGTGTGTTGGAACAAGATTGTCGCGAACTTAATAAACGTTTTTTTATTTTTCAGGAACAAAAGCGGCCTTATATTATACTTAAATGGGCTCAAACCCGGGATGGTTTTATGGACCGTAAACGGTTGGATGTTGCTGAACCCCCCTTAGTTATTTCCAATGCCATCACCCGGCAATTGACGCATCAGATGCGTGCCGAGAATCAGTCAATTTTGGTGAGTACCAATACTGTTCTTTTGGATAATCCATCGTTGACTGTACGCCACTGGTCGGGTAAAAATCCCATTCGCATAGCTATCGATCGTCAGGATCGCATTCCTTCGGATTACCATTTGCTGGATGGAAGTGTAAAAACGATTATTTTTACCGAAAAAGTAAAAACGAATCAAGCGAAAGTTGAATATGTGAAAATTGATTTCGATGACCATAGTTTACAAACTATTCTGGGGGAAATATACGAACGGAATATTCATTCCGTATTGGTGGAAGGTGGAGCCTTGCTGTTAAACAGTTTTATTCAGGCTGGTTTGTGGGACGAAGCGAATGTAGAAGTATCCCTTCAACAAATTACCGATGGCGTTACCGCTCCCTTGCTTCCATTACAGCCTATTTTACGAAAAATCTTCGATGGTCATGAATGGTTGTTCTTTAAAAATAAAGAAAAAATTAGAATATAGCTTTTATATCAAGCTATCACTGCAAAATATACAATATGAAAAAAAGTACATCTAATGTTTTCTGTCTAAAATCGAACAAGGAACTCTAAACACTAAACCCTTAACACTAAACTCCAACTTATGACCCGCATTATAGTCATTGTCTTTATCACGGTATATGTTTACACTCTTATCAGTACCATCTCGGTGCTGTTGCTTGAGAATCGGAATCCGATAAGGTCACTTTCATGGGTGCTTGTCTTATTGTTTCTTCCTGTTTTGGGAATGATATTTTACCTGCTTTTAGGGCAAAATTACAGGAAACAAAAAATTATCTCCAAAAAAAGTATACGTCGCGTAACCGACAGGCCTGTAGCTTCGTTCGATATAAATCAGTTGAATACAGGTCACATGGCTGAGCGACAATTGAGCCTGGTTAAAATGCTTTATAAAAACAGTGATGCTGCAGGATATGCTTACAACAAAATTGAAGTTTTACCTACCGGCGAAAGTACTTTCAATGCTGTTTTCGAGGCCATACGGAATGCAAAAGATCATATTCATATTGAATTTTTTATTTTCGATGACGATAGAATATCGAATCAATTGCGTGAATTACTCATTCAAAAAGCAAACGAAGGGCTCCGTGTACGGATGATTTACGATTATTGGGGAAGCTTTGTGTTATCAAAGAAGTATTTGAAAACGCTTAGGGATGCAGGCGTTTTTGTCCGCTCATTTTTGCCCTTACGCTTGCGATTCTCCCGTAGTAAAATAAATTACAGAAATCACCGAAAACTGGTAATTGTGGATGGTAAAATAGGATTTACCGGTGGCTTGAATGTGGCCGATCGTTATATGTATGGAAACTTACTGGGTCCCTGGCGAGATACTTTTGTACGCCTGGAAGGGTCAGCAGTGCATGGACTTCAACTCTTGTTTATGGTTGACTGGTATTTTGTTGAAAGTAAGCTGCTTGTGCACGAAAAATATTTCCCAGAACCCGAAAAGTTTGATGATAACCTGGTTCAAATTGTGAGTAGCGGTCCCGATACCGATTGGGAAGCTATCATGCAGGGTATAGCTTCGGCAGTAATGTCGGCTACGAAATATATTTACATTCATACGCCATATTTTATGCCCAATGAAGTGGTAGCCACCTGCATTCAAATGGCGGCCCTGAGTGGGGTGGATGTCCGGCTTATGATTCCAACCCGGTCCGATTCCCGGCTCTCTGATGCAAGTACTTCCAGTTACCTTGGCCAGATGCTCGAAGCCGGGGTGCGGGTATTCAGGTATAGAAATGGGTTTTTACACAGCAAAGCCATAGTGATTGATGATTTTATTTCCATTGTGGGTTCCTGTAATATGGATGAACGAAGTTTTACACAAAATTTTGAAGCAAATGCTTTTATTTATGATCTGAAAACAGCCATTCATCTCAAAGCGCTTTTTGTATGGGATACTGAAAACTGCGAAGAAGTAACCCTGGAAAGCTGGACTAACCGTAAAAGAAGACAAAAATTAAAAGAATCCTTTGCACGCCTTTTCAGTCCCTTGATGTAGAACCGTTCTTCAGATATGTTTTTACCGATAAAAAACATATGTAAAAATTTTATTTTATAAAAAAATTGTGTACTTTTGTGTTCCCCCAAAAAAAATGAGCGGGATGTAGCTCAGCCCGGTTTAGAGTACTGGTCTGGGGGACCAGGGGTCGCAAGTTCGAATCTTGTCATCCCGACTGAATTGGAAAAAAGGTTTACGCGAAAGTGTAAACCTTTTTTTTTTCAAGTATGACTTTTTCTCTTTGCGATCCTTCCTGTGCCTGGTAAGGTTCGAACAAGTTTCGCAGTTGTTCTCGATTGGTCCAAATTTGGCCTGGCCACTTATTCTTTCAGACGATTAAATCTGTCATTTATGAGTTGAATGTATTTTTCTTTAAAATCGGGACTTAAAAAGCTTATTTGGATAAAATCAAGCCATTTGTTAAGTGCATTTCCCATTTTAGCAAAGATATTGGCTTGCTGCCTTGCATTTAACTTCATTGAATTAAATGCACTTTCAAAATCCCTACGCATCAATCTTTTCTTTCTTCCATTCAGTGACAAAGCCAAGTCCTCATCATCTTTTAGGTTTACCAATACAGTTGACAGCATATCATAGGCTGGTGAAAGTGCGGGTTCATTTAGTGTGTCGTAAATCAACGAAAAGTTTTTTAGGTGCATGTCGGCATTCCCTGTAAGAAAAGAAAACAACAGTACCTCGGCAAAATTCACAATATCCAATCCCGGATTTGCTGAGTATTTTAAGAGTGCTTTTGCAATCTGTTCGTAGGAAGCATGGTATTTTTGTTCGGTTTGTCGTTCAGTAAGCTGGCACATGTCTTCCATGTGAAGTTTATGCTTATCGCTGCGATCAATACGTTTTGTAATATAGGCTAACTGACCTGAATGTAACCGTATAAGTGTGTGCGGTACAGTTCTTATTTTTGCAATTTCGGCTAAATGCATGGTTAAGTCTTCCACTTCCGGCATTTGAGGAAAATTTCCTGTTGGTGGTTTTAATATGTAGTTTCCCCACAGCCCAACAATAGTGAAACGTTTAGGTTCCGTTTTACTTTTACCGTTGGTAAGGTTTAATGAGAGTTTGGGTTGCACGCCAGTAACAGTCATTTGACTTTGTACCACTTTAAGTGCCAGTTTGCTCATTTGATTTTCATCATAAGGCAACTCAGGTGGTGTAGTTGTGCCAAATAACTTCCGGCTACATGTAGCGTGAAAATCTACTTCATTCCCGGATAATGGCTGATAGCAATATAAACAACGCATGGTAATATAATTATGTTATTACTCTTTAATTTCTATCGGAAATACACTGACAGCACCAATACAATCTTTACAACAAGCCATTAATAAACCCATTCTATCCCTGGGGTCCAGTTTCCAGTTTGTTTCGGCAATATCCAATAACCAACCCTCAGGAATTAGTCCATCGAAAAAAGGAAATAATATGGGGCTGTCGTAAGCTTTTTCTTGTAAAGGTAATGTGAGACTCACCGGAATGGGTTTATTTCCATTGAGATAACTTTTGTCGTAGATAAAATGAAACCCGTTATCATCCTGTGTTATCCATCCTGCTGTTTCCTCATTGAATTTTATTTCAGCTTTTCTCATATGTTTTCTTTAGATAATATTTTCTTTTAAGCTTATTTTCACTGGACCAAGCTCATGACCAAATAATTGTAACACCTGATTAACCTTGTCAATGCGAAGGGTTGGTTTCCCTTGTTCCAGATCACGCACAAACCGAAGACCCACGCCTGCTTTTTCGGCCAGTTCGGGCTGAGTGAGTTTTGCATTGTTCCGCTTGTTTTTTACAAAATCGCTTAATGTCATAAAATTTAAGGAATTAGATGAAAATAATTAGTATTTATACCCTATCGGGTGTAAATATAGTAATTATTTTTGATATTATACCACTTCGGGTATAAAGTCTTGAAAATAGTCGAATTTATACCTTATCAGGTATAAATAATACAGACATCTTGTGAATTATACCATTCCGGGTATAATGTTTTTATTTGTTATTGCCACTGATTTATAAATGTAAGTGTATTTTTGGCAAACATCAACCAATGATCTGTCTTCTGTTTTTACAAATTGGCCTTACCAATCGGCTCTTTTTACGAAAATTCAAAATGTTTTTTTTTCGGTTATCGAATTATTTCAAAAATGGTTTCTTTCAAAAGTACTAATTTAGTTTTTAATTCAATGGCTTCTTGTAACTATTGGCCGGTTGATAAGTGATTTCGAATCTTGTTATCCCGACAAATAAAAAGCCACTTACAAATTATTTGTAAGTGGCTTTTTATGTAATGAAGTTTCTGAAATTATCTTCCTTCTTCGTTCAGTAAGTTTGTTTTTTTCTTCAAAAATTTAAGTATCAGGTACAATACTCCACAAGCAAGGGTGGCATAAGCAAGCCAGTTCATTTCTGTAGGCAGGCTGCCTGTTTCAATATATATAACCAGGGTGTCAAACAACAGTAACATAAGGAAAATGGCGAGTAAGCCGTTTTTTTCTTTTTTTACTACTTTTTTCCAACTGAAAGAATAACTTGGTTTTTCCCAATTTTTAAAAGAAAAAATAAAGGCTGGAGTTTTAGCTGCCCAGTCCGTATAAACAGTACCGAATTTGCGACGAAGAAATTGTTCTTCAGCATACATAATGCGCTCGTAATAAACCCAGTAGAAAAGTACAAAGGAAATAACAAACCATACGTTTTCAGATAAAAGTGCTATTCCCAGCCACATAAAGAAGTTCCCAACATATAAAGGGTGACGTACGATAGAATAAATACCCGTGGTATTTAATTTGTCGGCTACCTGAGTTTCGGTATTGCGTCCCGAAGTGTTGGCAGGCGTGTGCCCTACTGTGTAAGCCCGAATACCTAATCCAATCAGACAAACAAACAGACAAACGAGTTCTACTACTGCAAAGGGAATAGTTTCATCGAACGAAATGCCGCGGTACCTGCTTTCCAGAAAGACAAGGAGACCAACAACAATGATAATTAAAGGAAGGATTCCCCGGTATTTGAACAAAAAATTTCCCTGGGTTTCAAATTCTTCTTGTAAAGCCATAGCAATAAATGAATTTAGTTAGTTTTATATTTTTTCGTCGGCCGAAAAAATAGCGCACAAAAATACTCAATTTCTACCAATAATTTTCTACCTGTTGCTGGTTTATTAGAAAGTAAAAAAAAATCAATAGAAAAGAATAATAATTTTATTTTTTTTTGATTTCAAATTCCTCGCATTTACCAGTCTATTTCTTTCAAACCCTTTTCTTTCAGGTAGCTGTTGGCCAGTGAGAAATGACTGTTTCCTATAAATCCGCGGTAAGCAGATAAAGGCGAGGGATGAACCGATTTGAGTACTAAATGCCGGTTCGAATCGATTACCGCGCCTTTTTTCTGAGCATAAGAGCCCCAAAGCATGAAAACAATATGTTCTTTTTCGTCGGCTAACTTACGTATAACTGCATCGGTAAAAGTTTCCCAACCTTTGCCCTGATGTGATCCGGCCAGATGTGCCTGCACAGTTAGGGTCGCATTGAGTAGCAAAACGCCTTGTTGTGCCCAGCGGGTAAGATCGCCACTTGCAGGGATGGATTTCCCCAAATCTCGTTCTATCTCTTTAAAAATATTACGTAATGAAGGTGGAAAAGCAACCCCATCGTTCACCGAAAAGCACAAACCATGCGCTTGTCCATCGCCATGGTAGGGATCCTGACCGATAATAACCACTTTAACCCGGTCGAACGGACATTGGTTGAAAGCATTGAAAATAAGGGGGGCAGGCGGAAATGTTAATTTCGTATGGTATTCATTTCGCACGAATCCGGTCAGTTTAGCAAAGTAATCTTTGTCAAACTCTTCTTCTAAAACCGTTTTCCACGAGGGTTCGATTATTACTTCCATCGCTATCAAACAACTTTTTGGTACTTTTTTATCACCGCTTTTTTCAATTGTTCCATGGCCTGTGCCAGTACGCTGCGTGGACATGCTACGTTCAGACGCAAATGATAATCACCACCTGGGCCAAAAGTAGTGCCCTGATTTAAGCCCAAACGGGCCTCCTGAACGAAAAACTTTTGTAAGGCATCTGGTTCCATTCCCAATTCTTCGCAATTCAACCACATCAAAAAGGATGCTTCGGGTATCATAGGTTTGATTTGTGGAATGTTGTTTTTTAGATAATCAGTAACAAAGTCTACGTTAGCCTGAATGTATTCCAGCATTTGTGTTCTCCATTCTTCTCCCTTTTCATAAGCAGCCAGTGTGGCAGCGTAGGCAAATATATTACCACCGTTGAGTTCCGAATTATCCAGAAAAGCAACAAAACGAGAACGTAGCGTTGCATTGGGAATAATATACGAAGAACTAATCAGCCCCGGCATATTGAATGTTTTGCTGGGAGCCATATAAGTCAGACTAATGTTTGCAGCAGTTTCCGAAACACTTGCAAAAGGCGTGTGTTTAAATCCCGAAAGTGCCATATCGGCATGAATTTCATCGGAAACAACTATTATATTATGTTTTGCACAAAGTTCGGCCAGGCGTTTCAATGTTTCAGCATCCCATGCCCTTCCACCCGGGTTATGGGGGTTACACAAAATGAAAAGTTTGGTCTTTGGTGTGATTTTTTTCTCCAGATCATCAAAGTCCATTTCGAATTTACCATCTATTACTTTCAACTGATTGTAAACCAATTGGCGGTCGTTCTTTTTTACTACATGAATAAACGGGTAATATACAGGTGGTTGAATAATTACTTCGTCACCCGTTTCGCTGAATGTCTGAACGGCAAAGGCAATTCCCGGGACTATGCCGGGCAGGAAGCCCACCCACTCACGTTTTACTGCCCATTGATGATGATCGTTGATCCAGTTAATTAAAGCCGGAAAAAAATCTGTTGGCGACATGGTATATCCCAGAATAGGATGTTCGCAGCGTTCGCGTATGGCGTTGAGTATAAATTCAGGTGTACGGAAATCCATATCGGCCACCCACAATGGAATGAGGTCTTCGGTTCCGAAAAGTGCTTTACAGCGTTCTATCTTCACGGCATCTGTATGGTGTCGGTCAATGATTTCGTCAAAATTATAGTTCATATTTTTAATTTATAAATTTAAAATGTACCACGTATCGAATTGAGAAATTACTTAATTAATTCAACGATGGGTTTCCCGATATTGGCATTCGGCATGGGGATATTCAGTATTCGCGACAAAGTAGGAGCAATGTCGGTGGTCTGGTAGGATGTGTTGATTTTTTGTGGTTTGACCTGCCAACCAAAGAAATACAAAGGGGCATAGGAAACGATGGCATTCGATTCGCCTACTGGCACAAATTGATCATCTACTTCCATCCAACCGGGTAGCAGGTTAAATACAATGTCTCCTCCGCTGTTTTTGTGATACGAGTTTCGGATGCGCACCATTTCGGAATTCGCATTTCCTCCCATATTAGCAACCTGGGTTGATGTAAATGCCGATTGAATACCTTCGAACTCTATCATAAAATCAGCCACTTTCTGCTGCATTTCTCTGAAATTGATTTTTTTATCTTCTATCTTTTGTTTGTTCAGAAAAATATTTTTACCGTAATAACCTTCTACCCACGAATCCTGACCGTAAAATACCATCAGATAAGTATTGAGTAAGGCCATGGAACGGCGGGCATTGAAATATCCTGCCGGAATCTTCTTTTCTCCCAGTTCAGAGGGTGAATGCACGTCGGTTTGATTTCCAAATAAAAATACCAGGGTTTTGTCCAACCCAACCTTGCTGTCGATTTTTTGGAGAAGGTATTGGATATCCTTATCCAGCCGAAGATAAATATCTTCTTTTTCGGCAGATTTCAGGGCTGAAGTCTTTTCGTTGGGAGTACGTACCGTGAATTGCAGCATCATCATATCCGGGTAGTTGTCAGTTCCAAGCTGTTCTTCCATAATGATTTTTAATCCCAAATCAGCCACCAGGGCGTTTGCAGATGGCGTGTTCTTGAGCATAGTAACCGATGAGTTTTTACGTAATCTGGAAGTCGGATCGTATTCGAATCCGTTTCTTTTTCCCTCCATTTGCGGAGAATTCAGGTAAGTACTGATGGAGTACATCGGCTCCCAGTTCCGGTTCGCTATGGTTTTAAAGCCTCCGTTTACATTTATTGCATCTGCCCAATGCGACAGTCCATCCGTGTAATAACCGGTAGTTATCCATTTCATGTAAACATCGTCGATCCATGAAACGCTGTTGGCAGTGTGACCACCCAACATAATGGCATCTTCTGCATTGATAGCCACTGCGTAGCTTTTCGATTTTTTCGGATAGGTAAGCATGAGTTCATCCACAATGGTTCCGGAAAGCAGATTGTGAGCCGATACGGTTTTTTTTGTCCCGATTCCAATCTGGTTTTCATCCTGAATAATGGATTGCACGTTACCTGCATCCCGGCTAAAATAGTTGTTCCCTGCTACTCCGTTGTAATATGGCGTAGAACCGGTCATTACCGAAGCAATGTCAGACGCATTTCCGGCAGAGGAAATGTTGTAATTTACATTCTGGCAGTTGGCACCTTTTTCTACGATGCGTTTAAATCCGTTTGCATCCAGGTAATTCCACAATAAATCAAGATGCTTTTGTTGTAATCCATCCACCATTATCCCTACTACTAAACGTGGTCGTTCATTAACAGCAGTTTGGGCATTCAGATTAAAACTTATGAGTAATGAAGTTATAATCAGATAAATATTTCGAAGAAAAAATTTCATATTAAATTGATAATTTTATTATTAATGCACAGTAAACTACAGAATCCCTTTGGTAGAAGGTAAAACTATATTGTAGTTCAAAATAATTGAGTACTTTTGCAGTACAAAACTACTAAAAAAATTGATATGAAAGCAGCCTTATTATTAAGAGTTTCAACTGAACAACAGGATTTAGATAGTCAAAAGAATGATTTAAAGCCTGTTGCAGTGTCTTTTGGTTATGAAGTACCAGATAGTTTTATATTTGGTGAACATATCACTGGTAAAGATGATATTAGAGTAAGTGAAAGAACAACTATAACTAAATTAAAAGCAGCTTGTTTAACTGGTGAAATTGATGCTATATTTATATATGAAGTATCAAGATTAAGTAGAAGTAGTATAGATGGTAGATCTTTTCTAAGGGATTTTAATGAAATGAAAATACCTATCTATTTTAAGGATAAAAGTATTTGGTCAATGGATAGAAAAACTTTTGAAATAGATGGTAATACTACTATGATTGTAGGACTGTTTTTTGATTTTGCAGAACAAGAACTAAAGACATTAAAAGGTAGAACTATTAGAGGTAGAAGAAATTCTGCAAGCAAAGGTTTAGCTACTGGTGGTTATATCAATTACGGATATAAGAAGGAATTAGAAACAGGTAAAATAATTATAGATGATACAGAAGCACCTTTTATAGTTGATCTGTATGAAAAATACTCTACAGGTACTTATAGTTTATCTGCTTTGACTAAATATGCTAATACATTACCATTTGAAACTAGATATAAAAAAAATAGTACAAAAGGTACTTTTAAAACTACAAGTGGTTATACTAAAACTACAAATGGTATTAACTGGAATGTAGGAGTTATTAGATCAATGTTAGTAAATAAAATTTATATAGGAGAAACATATTTTCAAGATGTAAAGAAAGAAGTACCTGTAATTATAGATAAAGATATATTTGATAAAGTACAGGATAAATTAATTACAAACCCAAAATTTTTGGAAAAATCAAGAAATTATACTCATTTGCTACAAAAAAAAGTATTATGTGGGCATTGTGGAAATTTATTATCTGGACACTTAAATACAGACGGTTTAACAGGTAGTTATGTATGTACTAGTTATACTGGTTCAAAAGTGAAATGTGATAATACAACACTTAATTATTTCAAATTTGAGGCTATTATTTGGGATTTTATCAAAAAAAATTCTTTCATTTTTAGTAATTTAGACGTAGAAGAAAAAGCAAGAAAGATAACTGAATTAGAATCTGAAAAACAACCTTTAATAGAATCTATAACACTAAGAGAAAAGTATATACAACAGGAAAAACTAAAAGTATCTGATTTAATAGCATTAGTAAAAACTGGTCTATTTAATATGAATGAAATTACTAAAGATAAAACTGAAATAAATAAATCAATCAATGAATATGAAAAAGAAATATCTAAATCAAAATCAAATATATCTTTAATAAATAACAGAATTGAATTAATACAAAATTCAGATTTTTCTAAAGATTCAATTACTAATATAGAATCTGATAGAGTACAAATGAAGAAAGTTATAAATGATGTAATTGATGTAATTACAGTTTATAAAATTGATAATAATTCTGTAGTATTACAGGTTGCAATGTATGATTATCCAGTGTTTAATATATTACTAGATCAAAGGAGTAAATTAATATCTAAATACTATTATATTGAAGATTTTGTTGCTACATTTTTAAAAGGGAAAGATAAACCATCAACATTAGAAGTATCAGATAATTTCTATTTCTGCAACCCAACAGATTTGGCTGGTTCTTCATACTGGGAATATTATTTATTTGGTGAAATGTGTGCGATTTTAGAACATTCTGGAATGTATTCTGAATATCTACCAGCTAAATTAAGTATTAATCCAAAAAGTAAAAAACCTGACATTATACCAAAAGATGAATCTAAATTTAGAGATTATATGAGTAGTAAATATGGTACTACATTTGACAATTAAGACAGAAAAAGCTACTTAGAATTAACTAAGTAGCTTTTATTTCTTTTACTGCTGTTAATCCACCAGATCCACAAAATGAATCAATTATTTTTGCTTAGATAGTGCATTTTCATACTTACAAAGTTCAACAGTATGTTGATTCCGTTCTTCATTTAGTGTATTGTTATATTCACCACGTATTTTTAAAATTTCTAAATTTGATTCATTTTTTTGATAATATGTACCACAAGTAAAAGCAGAACCAAAAATAAGGATACCAAATCCAATAATAGCTTTTGGATCTTTCCAAAACTTATTATATGTTTTTCTTCTATGTCCTGCTTTTTGTTTCATATCTAATTAATTTCAATGCAAAGCTAGATAAAATATTTCATTAAAAGTCATTTTTGTATTTTGCATCGTTCTGCTTATCAGTAGTTTATTCACTTTTACCTGTATCTTTTTTAATAGTAGTTTTAGCAATAGTAGTTTTAGCTATTAGTTTAGCAACTTTTTCAAGAGTTTAAAAATTCAAATATTACTATTATAACTACCTGTTGTTTGCATTACAAAATTATTAAAAACATTATCAACAATCTTAAATTATCAAATATTAACTACCAGTCCCTTACTATCCTGTTGAACACTGCAAAGAAAAGTAAATCTATTTCATTAATAAAATAGTTTTGCAAATTTGACTATTTTATGTTTTAAACACTTGTTGAAAATACACTGATTATTGTTGAATATGAGTGATTTCCAATTTAGACTTACGAACCTGTTGCAATGAGAATATCTTTTTGTCAGTTAGTGCAAAACAATAAATTATTTATTAACGGTACAAAGGTAAATTAATTTAAAGTTGGTTGTGTCAATCATTTAAAACATTAACTTAATATGTTTGGTGGTATAGTTAAATATGACTATACGAAAAGCCAAATTTCAGAAATAATAATTGTAAAAGATAAATATTCAACAGTATAATCATTTGTCGAAAATATTTTAATTTCTGTTGGAAATATACATATTCCGGTGATACCCGTTCACGTTTTCCGGTGATGTCCGTTCACTGTTTGTTCAAAAACGATTAGGCAGATGTAAAATTAATACTTTTTCCTTAGACTTTCTCCTTTTAACTGAAAACGTAT
>Ga0209511_1000074_pt1 | contig 142205 bp, 115 predicted proteins | sample SSSSmetaG_FD_184141 | JGI IMG/M metagenome (GOLD analysis project Ga0209511, IMG submission 184141) | Glacier valley bacterial and archeal communities from Borup Fiord, Nunavut, Canada, to study Microbial Dark Matter (Phase II) - ​SSSS... | ecosystem: Environmental > Aquatic > Freshwater > Ice... | reverse complement strand
AAACAATGGACGGCGATGAGTCTTTCAACACCTTTGACCTGAAAAATTACGTCGAGATGGAAGCTGGAAACCGAAAATTATCTAAAAAAATAACTCAGGCCATTCTCAAAAAAGCCATATCAGTCAGTCATGAGCGAAGACTGGCTGATGTTCATTGAGCAATCCTTATTCCTGATTGGACTTCATTATTGATTCCTCTACATCAATGAAAAGAAATTCTTTGTTTTACTTTTTGTAAAGCCAGTTGACAAATAACAGATTAATTTTTATTTGAACGTAACACTTATGTAACAGGTTTGACTTAAAAATCAATGATAAACGTTGTATATTTATCAACTAAATAAACAATACTCGTACTACTCTAAAATCATACACAATGGAAACAAATTGGATTGTTTTAGCGCTGATTTTTGTATTTTCGATAGCTTTGATTCTTTTTATGATAATCAGAAATCAAAAAGATAAAAACGATGTTATTTCAAATTTGAATGACCAAGAGGATGTGAAAGAAGATTTAGAAGAAAAAGATAACATTGAATAACAAGCATTTATGTCAAAGAAAAGTATGTAATATGGACAATGCTGCAGCGGTGCCTTATTTCTTTTTCGGATCATAAATAGCCACCCCAACTTTAGAGTCTGCACATCCATAGTACAAAAACCATTTTTCCTTAAAATACACCAATCCTTCTACAAAAACCGTCCCATCCTTGTATTGTCCACTTTTTTCAAAGGGCTCCTGAGGGTAAAAGAATGGCACATCCAAACGTCCGATCACTTGATAGGGATTGTTTTTATCCATCAACAGCTGACCGGCAGAATAAACACCAAGTGGATAACGACTGTCTCCCTCGTTCGGGTTTGTACTGTTTTTACCGTTGTAGAGCATCAGGATTCCTTTATCGGTGAGCAAAGCCAACGGTCCACATTCCACCAGTTCGCTATCGAAATAACCATTTCTTTTTTGAGCAATCACTTTCAATTCGTTCGCTTCGTTCAATACCGGGTACCAATTGATTAAATCGTCGGAAGTGGCGGCGTACGTTTCATATTCGCCCCAGTACATCAGGTATTTTCCTGCTATTTTTGTGATGACCAGTTTCCCACCTTTCAACTCAGTCAGAATCGCCCCGGACTTGCTCCAGGTATCCTTGAAGCGACCGTTGTATGCTTCGCCGAAGGCCAGACCATACTTCTCCCAGTGTTTTAAATCTCTGGACGTTGCCACACACAATCGTGCATTTTTCTTATTGTTTCCTGTATAAAACATAACAAACAGACCGTCTTCCGTCATCGAAATACGAGGGTCTTCACAACCTCCCGGGGAATCAAAGGCCTCAGCCACATCCTTGGCAGGATAAAGCACGGGTTCCGGACTCCTTTTCATGTGAATACCATCCTTGCTTTCGGCATATCCAATTCGCGAAGTCCTCGTACCAATTTCAACGCCAGTCGCATCTTCAGCCCGGTACAAGACGCAGATTTTCCCATCCTTGAGGACAGCGGCTGGATTGAAGGTGTCGTTCTCCTCCCATTTCACAATCTTTTTATAGATGGGGCAATAAAAGGTCGATAGCGGGTTGGGGATTATGATTGGATTGTTTTCACCGGGTCGGATAAAATCGCCCAATGCCCAATCAGGCAATTTTTTCAAATCGTCACTATTGGCGGCAAAAAGAGAATTTACACTGAAAATAAGAACAAGGGACAAGGCCAGGAAAGGATGAAACGTAATCTTCATGGGTGTTTTTAATAGGTATGATAACTGATTTTTCGCAAAACAAAAATAGGAAATATTTAATAAAAACCTTCCTCTTACCCAACAGGCATTGATATAAAAACCGTTGTTCTATTACCCACTTCTGATTCAAGCCTTAGCTTGCCACCAAGTCTTTCAATCAATCCATTAGCTATAATTAAACAACTACAAAAAAAGGTTCCACCACCCTCAGAAACTCTTCCACATCAAATGGCTTTGTTAAATACTTAAAAGCACCGGCTTTATTGACCCGTTCCACTTGTTTGGGCATGGCATCTGCACTTAGTACGATCACAGGAATAGCTTTCGTTTGCTGGTGGCTCTTTAAAATTTTCAGGACTTCCAATCCATGAATATCGGGCAGATTCAGATCTAACAGAATCAGATTTGGCTGATATTTCAAAGCCAGAGGCATCGCATTTTTTCCATAAAATGTCGTAATCAGTTTGATTCCCGGATAGGTTAAATGTAAAATATCCCTAACCAATTCAGTATTGGGCAGATTATCCTCCACGTAAAGCAAGGTTCCTTTCCTGATTTTCGCTGTTGTTGAAAGTTTTTCGGAATGCAGTCCCTTTAATGGCTTTAGGCACTCTACCTTTGGCAATTCAACCCAGAAAGTAGTTCCCTGGCCAAGTATACTTTCTACTCCTTTGGTACCTTTCATTGCGTCGACTAACTTGTTCACAACGGCCAGACCAAGTCCGGTTCCTTCTGTTGTTGTTTTTTCAGCCCCAATCCGTTCAAAGGGCAAAAAAATCTTCGTTAAATCTGAAGCAGAGAGTCCATGGCCGGTATCGGAAATCAGAATACGAATAAAATCATTTGTAGTATCGGCGTGCCGTCTAAGTTCAGCACGAATGGTCACTGACCCGCCTTCCCTGTTGTATTTGATAGCATTGCCCAACAAATTGAGCAAGACTTGTTTTAATAGTTGCTTGTCAGACTTGACGCACATTGACCTTTCCGGCGATTCAACCTGATGAATGGTAATTCCGCGTTTTTCAGCCATTGGCAATACGGAATCGGCCGTTTCCAATAACATTAAATCCAGTGAAACAGGTTCAAGCGACAATGACAAATGTCCGGATTCTATTCTGGATATTTGAAGTACATCATTAATCAGCGTAAGTAGATGTTTTCCGCTTTTTAGAATGTGATTGATTCCTTTTTTTTGACTAGCGTTTAATTCTCCCATATCTAAAAGCTGAGCAAAACCCAGGATGGAATTCATAGGTGTCCGCAATTCATGACTCATACGTGACAAAAACTCGCTTTTAGCCATATTGGCTTTTTCTGCCTCCAATTGAGCCAGCTTTAATTGGTTTTCGGCTCTCTTTCGTTCCGTTATATCCACATTTACAGTAAGAATGCAGGGTTCATCACCTACGTAAAAAGAGTCACCTGAAAATAAACCAGTTTTAATTTCTCCATTTTTGGTACGCATCTGTATTTCGACTTCGCGAACGGATTCCCCTTTATTGAGTTTATTAAAGATGAAATCTCTCTGATCAAAATCAACAAAAATCCTCAGATCTTTGGAATTAGAACCTAATAATTCCTCTTTTTTATACCCCAAAACATCAGTTAAAGCCTGATTCACATCTAAGAAATTGCCATCCCCAAAATGCAAAATAGACATCATCGCTGTGTTTGATTGAAAAACTGTTGAAAATTTCTTTTCAGACAATTGTATTTGAGTAATATCCTTACTCACTCCAAAATAGGCAGGCTTACTATCCCAGAGTCCTTCTTTCACCCTTGTCTCTGCTGGAATCAAAGTGCCATTCTTAGACGGAAGTTGCAACGAGCAGGTTTCTGTTCTTTTTTTTAGAAATCCGATCAAGACTTCTTTGGCTGTATTTTTATACTCATCTTTAAAAAAAGATAACATGTGTTTTCCCAACAAATCCTCGAAACTGTACCCCAAAAGGTTTAACATGGTCTGATTCGAATAGAGAAATTTTCCTTTTTTATCGATCACCCACAGACAATCATCAATGGTATTGAAAAAGGTTTCAATATTCACCCTAAATTGCTCCAGAATACTTTCGGTACGTCTGTCATTAATCAGGCTGGCCAAAATACTGCATCCAACCTTTAGAATAGTAAATTCTGTGGAATTATAAACCTTTTCATGATTGATACTTTCAATACTTAAAGCACCTATCAGCTTATTATCGAGGAACATTGGAAGCACTACCAGCGATTGCACGTTAACCGATTCAAGCAATTCACGTTCATTCTGCCAGTCTTCCGGCAAGTCGCTTATTTTTGGGATATTCACCTCTTCTCCTGCAAGTATGATTCTGGAAATATTGGGCAATCTATCGCTACGCAGGGTTCTCAAATCAGTTTTTAAAGAAGGAATACCGTTATTACACCATTCATAAACAATAGTAATCATTTGGAAATCGGCCGAAAATTCAGTAATATACATTCTATCTATCCCTATAAAACCACTTATTTTAGTCAAAGCCAATTGGATAGCGCCATCAATTTCTGAAGAAGATAATCCTGTAAGCTTGGGGGTCAGAAGAAGCAGTTCATCTTCAAATTCTTCTGCTTGCTTTCTTTCAGTAATATCACGGCCGGCAGAAAAAAACAAACCATCTTCCATAGCAACTGTCCACTCAAAAATACGGATTCTGCCATCAACAGCAAGTAAACGATTGATAATAAGATTCGTAGGTTCCTTTTTACCAAATTTATCCGTTATATCCATGATCCGGACTTTATCATCGGGATGGACAATATCATACAAATTTAAGTTTGAAACAAATTCGGGGGAATAGCCTAAAAGCTCAAATCCGGTTTTGCTGGATTTAAGAACCTTGCCGGTACTATCAGAAATAGTCAAGATATCGGGAGAAAAGTCAAAAAATTTCTGAAGTTCCATGGTTTTGACGCGCAAGGCTTCTTCGATAAGAATTCGTTCATTGATCTCCCAAACCAGTTTTTCGTTGGAAATGGTTAAATCTGTGGTTCGTTCCTGAATGATTTTTTCCAGATTTAGATTTAGTTCAGCCAAAGACTCATCCAACAGTTTTTTTTCTGTAATATCAATATTGATCCCTCTGAGACAAATCAATTGATTGCCTTGAAAAGTAGGTTCAATACAATCCAGAAGCCACTTAACAGAGCCATCTGGAAGAATAAACCTAAGAATTTCAGAAACAGGGGTCTTTTGCTCAATAAGAGCCTTTTCCATTTGTTGATAGAGCATCAAGTCATCTGGATGTACCCTACTTTTAAAAAAATCAATTGGGATACCGTTTGGAAAAGGTTTAACATGGAGGATCTCATACAAATTTTTTGACCACGTCGTTGTATTGGCTAAAACATCGTACTCCCAACTTCCTATTTTTCCAACTCTCTGAATAAAGGCAAAATCCTCTTCTATTTTATGGAGCTTTTCATTCAAAAACTTCAAGTCCTTGTCCTTCGCAGCTAGCTGTTTTTCAAGAAGTAAGATCTTCTCATTGTCTATTTGTTCTTTTTGTTCTTTCAACATTTTCCAACATTTTTATAACAACACAAAATAAATATCCTATTTTTCAAAAATACGGAATAATTTGATTTCCAATGTATTTTATCCTTAAATATCACTCATTTTTTACGACTACCTTTGCCTTTTCCAGGACGTCTTTTTTTTGCCATATTCACCTTAATTTAATATTTTTGCTTTAATCTTTTTTTAATTTTGAAATCAATGGAATACTGATACGATCATTGGATGGATGTGCCTACAAATACGAACTTTCATTTATGGATCAGGAAATCAAGGATGTGCTACACAAAGGAACCAATACCATCGCCGTTTATTGCCATCAGTTAAGTGGCGGACAATACATTGATGCTGGAATTGGTGAATATTAAAATCCAATAAACCATAAAAAAACGGAGGAAATTCCTATTGACCAAGGTCAAGGAATTTCCTCCGTTTTTTATTTATTTCGATTAGATCAGAATGCGTCTACTATACCCATAAAGTCAGCAGCGTTCAAAGCAGCACCACCAATCAAACCGCCATCAACATCAGCGTTTGAGAACAATTCTTTTGCATTGGAAGCCTTGCAGCTGCCACCGTAAAGAATGGAGCAATTGTCTGCAATTGCCTGACCATATTTAGCGACCAATACACCACGAATGAATGCGTGGATTTCCTGTGCCTGTTCAGCAGATGCAGTTTTTCCTGTACCGATAGCCCAAACAGGCTCGTAAGCCAAAATGATTTTTGAAAAATCTTCAGCTGAAAGTTCAAACAAAGCTTCCTTGATTTGTTTTTCAACAACGTCAAATTGTTTGTCAGCTTCGCGTTCTTCCAATACTTCACCGATGCAGAAAATAGGGGTCAAACCATTGGCCAAAGCCAGTTCAACTTTCGTTTTCAGGGTTGCATTGGTTTCACCGTAGTATGCACGACGTTCAGAGTGACCCAGGATAACGTATTGTGCTCCGGTAGATTTTACCATAGCAGCAGATACTTCTCCGGTATAAGCTCCGGAAACGTGATCAGCACAGTTTTCAGCAGCAACACCCAATTTTGCAGAATCAACTACTGCAGCAACAGATGCCAGGTGAATAAATGGGGTACCAATTACGACATCGCAATTCACTGTTTTAGCAGTTAAGATGTCATTCAATTCTTTTGCCAAGGCAATGCCTTCCTGCAGGGTCATGTTCATTTTCCAGTTACCTGCAACAATGTTTTTTCTCATGTGACTTTTTTTTACTAATTAATAAACCTATATGTTATCTAAATTCTTTTTCTTTTTTTGGAAATTAAAATGAAGGCGGTATCCCTTATGGAAGGAAAAAAACAGCAGCAGAGGCAGCAGGAAAATAATAAAGAGTTTCCCAAGAATAGATGCTGTATTCACTTTTCGAACACTCCCCCATGAATTCAGATTCAGCGATGTTTTTACGGTTGAAAAATCCGGTATATCCCTGAATGCCCATTTTTGAAGCACAACCCCATTTTTAAGCAACAATACACCAGGATTGGATCGAATAATGGTTTTTAAAGTACGGTTATCGACAGTACAAAATTCTATGTTGGAATCGTATTCATAGTTCCACTCTTCCATCGCCTCGCCATCTGAATTGGTCAACCCGTAAAAGGCATACCCCTGTTTTTTAGCGTATAAATAAGCGGACTGTATCAATGAAACGGTGCTTCGGTTAGCCTCTTCCAATTTCGGACTTACCAGGAGAAAGGTATAGGAGGTATCGCTCAGAACTTCTTCCGTAATGATTCCTTTTGTAGGATGCTCCAGTTCAAAATCATGAATGGGCGGGGTATATCCTTTTCGTATCTGCGTTTCTTTCCTGTCAATGAATTTCCAGGAGGAATCACTTAAAGGAGCATCATTCACGGAAAATTCCTTTTGAACGCCATTTTTTTCATAAATAAAGCGGGTGTCAAAAGAATCACGGGGAGCTCCATCCGGTATCGACATCAAATCGGCCAACTTGTTCCCAATTTTGTAAGGTCGGAAATCCAGCAGGGGTAGATGTCTGATGGAATAGGTAGAAAGAAGCAAGGGGAAAATCAAACACCAAAAAGCGCTCCAACTACCTGTACGTTTACCAAAAAGGGTATAAGTCAAATCGTGCCAAAGGTATACAGGCACAACCAGAATAAGTAAGACTATATTTTTATAAAATGTCTGCCAATTGGTCAGAATCAACGCATCACCAAAACAGCCACAATCTGATACCGGATTTTTAATGGCTAAATAAAGTGTAAATGGGGTCATGAAAAGCATAAAGAGCAAAGCCAGCAAACTGGTCGTTTTTTTCCAAAGTCCCAAAAGAAGGGCTGCTCCCAGAAAGAGTTCAGTTGCGGCAAGTCCTACTGCCATCAAAAAAGTCAAATCGGAGAGAAAAGACCAGTGAAAAGCCTCCAGGTAATCGGCAAATTTATACGAGGAGCCAAGTGGATCAATTGCTTTAACAAAACCGGAAAATACAAAACAGAATCCCACTAAGAATCGGGCTATATTGATCGCTGTATTTTTAGTATTTTCCATCAATAGTACATTTTCGGATTTTTCAACATTCAACCTGATCAAAATCCATTCGGATTAACCCAAAAATCGCATAATTCATCATGTCCAGATAATTCGCATCTATACCTTCAGATATCAACGTCTCTCCGCCTAAGTCTTCAATTTGTTTTGTTCTATGCAATTTCATTAAAATTAAGTCGGTATAAGAGGGTATCCGCATACTTCTCCAGGCCTCATCGTAATCGTGGTTTTTATCCATCATCAGGCTTTTGGCTATAGCGAGTTTCTCGTCATATATTTTTAGTGCTTCTTCGGCCGAAAGATCCACTTGTTCAGTATATCCCTTATCTAGTTGAATCAAACCAATTACTCCATAGTTGACAATGGCAATGAATTCAGGACGAATGCCTTCTTCCACCTTGGAATTGCCTTTTACCTCCAGACTTCGGATGCGGTTGGCTTTAATAAATATCTGATCTGTAACAGATTGTGGACGTAGAATGCGCCAGGCAGCACCGTAATCGTGAAGCTTTTTTGAGAAGACTAAACGACACTGTGAAACGACGGCATCAAATTGACTGTTGGTATCGGCCATAAAGCAAATTTTTGCATATATTTAGGCCACAAAAGTAGTAAAAAAGGAACGAAAAATCAAGATAAACGCAGGCGTTGTCCAGGACGAATTGTAGACTTTTGCTTGATATTATTCAATTTGCAGATATCTTTAATGGATACTCCACTTCTGGAAGCAATTTTACCTACAACATCCCCTTTTTGAACGGTATAGTAACGTACATTTGAGTAGGTATCTTTTTTATAGTTTCCTGAACCTTCCGTGCTTATGGGTGTACCGTTGTAAGACCCTCCTGAAAAGGCTATTCTTTCTTCAAATGTTTTATTTTTTTCAACATAGTATTTATTGTGCAAAGGCACATAATCTTCAAAGCTGAACAATTTGGCAGGATTGATGGGATTACCGTATAAACGCGTTTCAAAATGTAAATGTGAACCGGTAGAATGTCCGGTATTGCCTCCCAATGCTATTGCTTCTCCAGCTTTCACTTCCTGATTTGGCGCAACAAGGAATTTGGACAAATGTCCATAAATGGTTTCCAGCCCCTGGTTGTGACGGAGAACCAGAAAATAGCCGTATCCACCACGATTGTAACGACGAACACGAATTTTTCCGCTAAATGCAGCACGTATAGTATCTCCTACATGAACCTTTAAATCTGTACCGTTATGAAAGCCACGATGACGGCGGCCAAAAGAAGAAGTAACATACCCAAGACAGGGTGGATAATATTCTGTAAGATTAATATAGAAACTGTCTTTCATATTTTTAAGAGCCATTCCGTAAGGATTGACACGAGTGTCGCTCCAATTTCCATAAAGTCCCTCGTATAAATCCCCACTTTCCTCTTCTTCTTCCATAAGCTGACGAGTTATCACGGAATCAAGTGCGGCATGTTTCTTGTCGTATCTGATATTAACAGAGTAATTATTCTGTCCGAAAACACTGGAAAAGCTGATAGATAGTAAAAGAAATAAGGTCTTGTAAAAACGCATAAATAGTTATTTTGGTAACAAAAAAGAACGGTTTTGTCCGTTCCGATTTCTCAAATATAAAAATAAAAGTTGGAATAACCTGACGTTTTAAGGTTTTTTTTCATTAGAAATCAACTGATAACACCCCAATTTACCTTTTTTGAAAACAATTTTCTCAATTGCTGCTTTAGCATAATATGCTCTGGTAGAGAGAGCTCAGGATCGGTTTCCAAAATAGATTTGGCGATAGATCGGACGTATTCTATCAGTTGACCATCCCTGGCCAAATTGGCAATTTTTAAATCAAAAGCAATGCCACTTTGTTGGGTTCCTTCCAAATCTCCGGGTCCGCGAAGCTTCAAATCGGCCTCTGCTATTTCGAAACCGTCGTTGCTCGAAGTTAATATATCAATTCGTTTTCGGCTGTCTTCAGATAATTTGTAGGAAGTGACCAGAATGCAGTAGGATTGTTCAGCCCCACGTCCTACCCGACCACGCAATTGATGCAATTGAGAAAGGCCGAAACGTTCTGCACTTTCAATCATCATCACAGAAGCATTGGGAACATTCACCCCTACTTCTATCACTGTGGTTGCAACCAGAATACGCGCTTCACCCTTGACAAACAACTGCATGCTAGCCTCTTTTTCTGCTGGTTTCATTTTTCCATGCACCATACCCACTTTCACTTCCGGAAAAACTTCGCTGATGTGTTTAAAACCTTCTTCCAGATTCTTGTAATCTGATTTTTCAGATTCACTGATGAGTGGGTACACAATATAAATCTGCCTGCCTACTTTTAGCTGTTCCCGCATAAAATCGTAAAGCGGTCCGCGTTTATTATCAAAACGATGCACTGTTTTGATAGGCTTCCTGCCGGGAGGCAACTCATCAATGACGGACACATCCAAATCTCCGTAAACGGTCATAGCCAACGTTCTGGGTATAGGCGTTGCAGTCATAACCAACATATGTGGAGGGTTTTCATTTTTCAGCCAAAGCCTGGAACGCTGAGCTACGCCAAAACGATGTTGTTCGTCTATCACAACCAGACCCAGATTGTTAAACAACACGCGATCTTCAATCAAAGCATGAGTACCTATCAGAATATGCGTTTCACCAGATTGCAAAGCTTCATGCAGCCCCACCCTGTCTTTAGCCTTGGTTGATCCTGTGAGCAAAGCCACCTTAATATCCATATCCTGCAAAAAGGAGGTAATGGTTTCGTAATGCTGGTTGGCCAGAATCTCTGTGGGTGCCATGATGCATGCCTGAAAACCGTTATCGGCTGCCATGAGCATACACATAAGTGCAACCAGCGTTTTTCCACTGCCTACATCGCCCTGAAGCAGACGGTTCATCTGCCTGGGTTGCGCCATATCGTTGCGGATTTCACGTAGAACTCGCTTTTGCGCTTCCGTCAGTTCAAAGGGCAGATATTTATAAAAAAAAGTATTGAAGTAATCGCCTATCCGATCAAAGGGGTAGCCTCTGTATTTTTTGTCCCTGTCTTTGGTATACCTTATTATATGGAGCTGAAGATAAAAAAGCTCTTCAAAAGTGAGACGATAGCGGGCTTGTTTCAACGCCTGGGCATTGGTGGGCATGTGCATCTGCACCAAAGCATCCTGTAAACGCATCAGGCGGTATTTGGTAATCAGATCTGCAGGCAGAGTTTCCGGTATAGCCTCTTGTATGCTTCGTATCAGGTTGGTCTGAATGGTTTGGATAGCTTTGGAATTCAGGTAATGCGACTTCATTTTTTCCGTCGTATTGTAAAAAGGCTGCAAACCCATAGACAAGGGTGTTTGCGCATCACGCACCTGGTCTACTTCCGGATGAGCTATAGAAAGCTGATGCCCATAAAGGGAGGGTTTTCCGAAAACGACATAATCAACGTCCGTCTTATACTTATCCACTACAAATTTGACTCCTTTAAACCAAGTCAGCTCCAGAACACCGGTTCCATCTGAAAAATTAGCAGATAACCTCTTGGCTCTACCCTCTCCAACCATACGAAAAGATTGAAAACGCCCTACCACCTGAATATAGGGAAGATTGGAAGTTAGCTCGTTTATTTTATAGAATTTAGAACGGTCTATGTACTTATATGGGAAGTAATAGAGCATCTGCTCCTGATTAAAGATTTGCAACTCTTTCTTCAGAATTTCAGCCCGTGCAGTACCTACACCCGGAATATACGTTAACTCTTTACTAGTCAGATCCAGCACGCTTTCTACAATCCAGGGTTAAACTTTTTCATTTGTTCTGCAAGAAGCAGGTCAATGGTATTTGTTATTTTTATGTTCCCGGCCAAACCTTCCACCAGTTCTACTTTAAACCCTGCTGCTTCCACTACGGAAGCATCGTCTGTAAAGCTTTCCCGATAGGGCAAAGTGTATGCTTCTTTTAAAATTTCGGCACGAAAAACTTGCGGCGTCTGCACAAACCGAAAAGTTTCCCGATGTACGGAAAAGCTGGTTTCACCTTCCAGTTTACGTAGACTTTCAGTCAGTTCAGTCACCGGTACAGCTCCGCCAAATTGTTGGGCAGCTTGAAAGCAGCGATCAATCAGGTCTTTATTAATAAAAGGCCTGACACCATCATGAACAGCGACCAGTCCTTTATTATCTATCAGGGCTAAGCCACTTTTAACCGATTCAAAACGCGTATCACCTCCATTTACTACCTCATGTTGAAGTTTGAAATGATACTGTGTACAAAGTTCCTTCCAATAGTCTTGCTGAAATTCTGGCAATACCAGGATCAATCTTATTTCAGGATCAGCGTTGTAAAAAGCCTCCAGCGAATGCATTAGAAGCGGCTTACCTGACAATAAAAGAAACTGTTTGGGTACAGAAGCCCCCATTCTGACGCCCTTGCCACCTGCGACAATTAGAGCATATTTCTTCCATTTTTCCTGTTCCATCGTTCTGATTTTATTAGATTTTTGTTTGTTCAAACACCGCCTGAATCTCTGCATCTGCCTGATAAAGCTTGTTTTTGCAAGCTTGAAGCAGTTCTGTAGCTCTTTTCACATTCTGGCTCATTTCATCTACATCCAAACTGTTTTTTTCCAATGAAGCAAGAATTTGCTCCACCTCCAACATGGCTGCATTGTAAGAAAACTTTTTTTCAGTCATTAGTTCGTTCTGTTTTATCTATTTTACTGTAAACAATTCCATCGCGCAGGCGGGTGGTTATCTCATCACCATCCGTTAAATCAAGAACAGATTTAACAACTTTCCCGTTATGCAAGGTAAGTGAAAATCCTCTTTTAATCAAGATATCCGGTGAAAAACCGGCAAGCGTTTTTTCCATCAATTCCGTCTTATGCTTAAACTGTTCCAGGCTGGAATTTGTTCGGTGAAGTAAATTGGAATAGTGCATTTCTATCAACTGTTTGTTTTGAAGAAGCACCCGACCGGATTGACTCTCCAACTCGGATTTGCGCCGTTCTATCAAAAGATCGGCCAAATGTATCCGTTCGCGCGTGTTCAGCCTTAAACGGTCTGAATGGGTCTTTAGCTGCAACCGAAAGGACTCCATGACTCTTTGTACAGACTGATGGAATTTAGTCAGATTGGCATCCAGCCTGTATGCTTCCTGCGAAAACAGACCAAGGATGTATTCAGCTGCAGCTGTCGGTGTCTTGACAGACGTATGTGCCACCCTGTCCAGAACGGACAGATCCCGGTCATGCCCTATCCCCGAGAGGATGGGCAAAGGGTATTGAGCGCAGTAATAACAAAGCTCATAACGGTCAAAACAATTAAGGTCGGCAGTGGCACCACCTCCCCGGATTATCACGACAGCATCAAAATCGATATCTGTATCCAGAATCCGGTTAAGTGCACCCACGATGGATTGCTCAGCAGGTTCACCTTGCATAGTTGCCGGGAAAAAAGCCGTATAAAAAACAAAACCATAATCGTTGTGATGCAGCTGATCCATAAAATCCTCATAACCTGCAGCCGAAGGCGATGATACAATAGCCAGACGCTGCGGCAGCAAAGGCCATGGTAATTCCTTATTGAAATCAATAACCCCATCTTCTGTAAGCTGGCGAAGGACTTCATTCCGGCGAAGTGCCAGATCGCCCATGGTATAGGCAGGATCAATATTCCGTATAACAAGATTGAAGCCAAACAGCTCATGAAACTCCACGCTAACTTCGATCAAGACTTTTAGTCCTGCCTGAAAACGTGCACCAGTTTGTTTTTCAAAATAGGGCTTTAGTTCCGTCCAGACATTCGCCCAGATGGTTGCTCTGGCTTTGGCGCAAATCGAATCTGAATCTTTCCGCTTTTGAATAAGCTCCAGATAGCAATGACCTGAAAAATGCTCTTTACTCTCACTGATTTCAGCCTGGATCCAGAAGGTTTCAGAAAATTCTTTCTTCAAACGGCTCTTGACCATTAAATTCAAATCCAGCAGGGTAATGGGTTCCATCATTTGTGTATCACTATTTTTTGGCAGGCTTTTCTTACTCCGGATACCAGAAATTCTATCATATAAATGGAATCAGGAAAGTCGGATACATCCACACTGGAATGATTTCCAGTGATGTTTTTTTCAAGGAGCTTTTGACCAAATGTATTAAATATGACCACTTTTACTGGCGCTGATTCCAGGGAAAAATCGGCAAAATTAAGAATATCCTTCACTGGATTGGGATAACAATAAAATTTGGGTACTTCAGCCTGAGGCAACGATTCATGGAGAGATATCCATATTTTTTCGGCACTGGGAATGCCATATCCATAAAGAGTATCTGGCTTTGAAGCATTGAGGCCGCTTTCACGGATAAAATCTAATAATTCCAGTGACGATAGTTGTGGCAAAGCGCTCCAAATACTTGCAGCCATCCCGGCAACCAAAGGTGTTGAATAAGAGGTGCCATTGCCAGTGGTCAGCAATCCAGCTCCGTTAATGATGGAAGTGCCAGTGCCCAAAGCCATGACATCAGGTTTTATCCTTCCATCAAATGTGGGGCCTGTTGAACTGAAATTACTTCTTAATAAATCTGACTGAACAGAGCCAACAGTCAGGACACGATCCACATCTGCCGGAAAATCAATTTTTTTCCAGGCACCGGCCCCGTCATTTCCAGCACTGCAAACAATCAGAAGACCTTTACTGGCAGCAATGGCAGCACCACAACTCACAAAAGCTGTCTTGCCATCGAGCTGATCTTTTTTATGGGATAATTCGGGCAAATCGAAAACGGTATAACCAAGGGAACACGTAACAATATCCGCACCTATACTGTCTGCATATTCTACTGCCGCTACCCAATAGTCTTCTTCTATGGGAAATTCGGAAAGTACATCTTCCGATCGCAAAAGGTAATAACTTGCTTCAGGAGCTGTGCCAACAAAAGAATACGGATCTTTGGAGGCCATGGTTGACAAAACGGAAGTACCGTGCGAATGTCCTATATAAACGGAGGACGGAGGATAAATAAAATCTTTGGCAACCAGAATGGATACGTTTTTAAACCAGGAGATGGTATCTACCCCACTGAAACCGGCATCCACTATGGCTATGGTTTTTCCTGCACCTTTATAACCCATTTCGTGCAAGGTTTCAAGTCCCAACATTCCTACCTGAACTGCCGCTTTTCCAAAATAACTGGATGAATCTGACTGAGAAAATTCTTTGTTGACAGGAAATTTTAAAGAATTCAATTGTTTTAGAGATGGATTCGCCCAAACCAATTGAACATCCCTGACAAATGAAAAGAGTTTTAGCTGATCTATACACGTGGAATCCGGTGCAGAAATAACAACCGAATTCATCCAGTGAGATTTACTGACAATGGGATAACCAGCTTCCCGAATAGTTCTTAAATAGGTGCCTGAAAGTGGATAATCCGTTGAATCAATTTCAATCCCCTGATTTGCACGACGAGTCAATGAAGCTTGAGAAAGTGCAGGAACAGGCATACTGACCGATTCATCCTTCTTGTCTCTCAGGTAAACCCGAAAACGCAAAGCATCATTAATGGCCTGTACGGAGCAGGACAAAATAAGTAAGAGAAGGTACAAAAGTGTCCTTTTTCTCATCTGAATTGATTTTGGAAATTCACTCAACGGGTAATCAGCACCACTGCTGAAGCAGAGATCCCTTCTTCGCGACCGGTATAACCTAATTTTTCAGAGGTGGTCGCCTTAATGGATACTGCGTCCGGCTCAACACCCATCAAAGGAGCCAGGCATGCTTGTATTTGGGGAATATAAGGACTTATTTTAGGGCGTTCTGCGCAAATGGTTGCATCAACATTGCTGACTTTCCATGATTTTTCACGCAAAAGATCGAACGTTTTTTTTAGTAATATTTTACTGTCAATTCCCGCAAAATCTTTGGACGTATCCGGAAATTGGAAACCGATATCCCGCATATTGGCTGCCCCTAGAAGGGCGTCACAGATGGCGTGAATTAGTACATCCGCATCGGAATGACCAAGTAATCCCTTTTCATGAGGTATCAGGATTCCACCTAACCACAAAGGGCGGTCACTCACCAGACGATGCACATCAAAACCATATCCGACACGAATATCCATTTTCGGAATTTTCAGTTATCGGCCCAATAGCATATTGAGACCATCGATGTCGAAAGCCAACGAAAAACGAAGGGTTTCATCCAAAGGGTTACTCTGTGATTGCGAAATCAAATAAGAGGCATCGAGTCTGAACATACTCATTTTAAAACCAGCACCAAAAGTATAATATTTACGATTCCCCTTATATTGGTTTTCATAGTAGTAACCACCACGAACAAAAAATTGCTTGTTGTAAGCATACTCAACACCTGCAGATCCGTAGATTTCCTGCAATTCCTCTTTCAGACCACCAGGTGCATCTCCAAAAGATTTGAAAATGCCCTCAATAGAAGATATATTTGTTGTTGCTTCTGTTGTGTCTGAAGGCGTTGGAACTAACAGTTTATTGACATCAAAAGAAAAATTCAACGAATTGTATTCATCCAAAGGATAGCTGACAGAGGTACCTATACGCAAATTGGTCGGAAGAAAATAGCTGGTGTTCCCTCCATCGTAGGATATCTTTGTTCCAATATTCGAAATATTTGCACCCAAGGCAAAAGAGCCTTTTTCGCGGCCAAAATAGACTGGTTGTTTGTAGTAAGCTGCAATATCTGCTGAGAAAGCAGTACCAGCAGGATCATCCCCACTTATCAGATCAGATAAAATGGCACGCATAGATACTGCCATCGACATCCTTTCTGAAAGTTTTTGAGAAAAGGCAACATCAAACGCTGTTTCGTAAGGTTGTACAGAATATCCTGGATCAGAAATATCGGTTCTTAAAATAACTTCACCCAGGGAAAAATAACGAAGAGAGGCACTAATAGCCTGGTTATCATTCAGCTTATAGTATCCGGCTAAATAGGTCAGATTGATATCCGGAGCCAATTTTGACAACCAAGGGGTAAAGGAAAAGGAAAGACCTCCACGACTTTCTATTTGAGCATACTTGGCAGGATTCCAATATTGTGAATTGACATCTGGATCTGTAGCTGCACCCAAATCTCCCATACCACTTGCTACAGCATCGGGAGAAATACTTAAAGAATAAACTGAATTGACAATGGGGTTGTATTTATCTTCTGCTTTAGCAGTAAAAGTTATACCCAAAAATAAAACCATTCCTAAAACCTTCTGAGTTGTCTTCATATATTTTCTACTATTATCTTTAAAAAGTATGATGTATTTCAAACACAAATTTAGACAAATTATTGTCCTGAAATCTGAATTTTTTTAGATTCAGTGGTTTGTGCTCCACTCGAATCTGTCAGTAAAACTTTGCAAATATAAATACCATTTGTGACACGACGTCCATTTGTATCGGTTAAATTCCATTCTATCCTGTCACTGACATTTTCATTCGTCTGCATATCCCAGTTTGTACTCCAAATGACTCTTCCAAGAAGATCATAAATATACAAATTTACGGAAACATATACATCAGGCCTGTCGTGAGTAAACAAGAAAAAAGAGTTGTCACCTTGCTGTGTATATTTCAAATTCGAAACAGAAGGTGTTAATCCCGGTTTAACTTCAAACAATAGAGTATCTAGACTTGAATTATTCTGCACATCCCAGGCCTTGAAACTTAAATAATGTTTTCCGGCAGAAAGCTCAGGCATAACATATTGTACAAATCCAGAGGTATAACTTCCAATATTTGAAGTAAAATACCGGTTAATATTAAAAGTCTTAGCTGGCAAGCCATCAATAGTTAGCATCAAATCATGACCAATACCATTACCTGAAGTATTCAGACCATTTTCATCGGAAATTCGTGCCAGGAATGTAGGTATTTCATTCACCTGCCCACCTGAAACAAAGTTGTAATCATTCAGAAATAATTCCATTTTCGGACCTGAATCATTCATTGCTGCCGAGGCTTCTGTACCAAAAAGTACTATATTTTCATAGAAACCCTGTGCTTCGTTCTCTCCACTATTATTATATGCATATAGGTTGATAAGACCTTTTTTACTGGAGTAGCTGATATCTTTTGGTACAATGAATGTAAAACTAAAATGCCCATTCTGAACACTATCCTTACCTGAAAAAACAATTTTACTCCGATCGTAGAATGTGGTCGTCTGAGGATTATAAGATCCAGGATCTTTTTCATAGCTCATTAATACATCCTCTGCATCCATTACTGTAGGATTGACTATTCCGTTAAAATCGCTGGCGAGTGTGTTGTCTTCTTTGTAGATTTCGCCGGAAACAGTCACACTGCTCAAAGCATGTAGGGTATCCACACTTTCAGATATAGTTTTACCATTTATTTGAGTCACCTTGGCAGAATATTGTGGATATGCCAACTTTAGGGCAGGATCACCAATCAAGGTAAAGCTGAGTTTATTTTGATCACTTTTCAGAGATTGACTGGTTTTAGATTCGTTCATAATTTTACCCAAGGTATATCTCACACCATTGTTTTTGGCAAATATATTATTAATAAAACTTTTATTAATCGTAAAGTTACTAGACGAATATACAATACGTGTTGTTGTAAAAAGACCTATACCACCACCGGATGGATTCAGAAATACAAATTCTCCACCAGAAGTTTCGGGAGAATCATAACGTGTGAAGTCGCAGGTTGCTGTAACAAAAAGAGGCAGACATTTATTTGTCATTGCCTTAATCCCTGCTGTTGTCAGCAACATTTCTTCAGCCCATTGTGTGGTAGAACCATGTCCGGTATAGTTAACCATCAGTAATCCTGAATTCATCAACTCCGCAAATCGCTTATTGGCATCGGGCACTGTAGCGCCAGAGACAGTAGTTACTTTGGGATATGCATCCACATAGATTTTACTGACCATAAACTCAGGATGATCTATTGTTACTATTGTGGCCAATTGATCTGCCTGGTTTTCATGTATATAATCATTCCCATCATCAGCTATATAGAGCAAACGGTTTTTCCATACGCCTTTTCTGGCATTTGTCATATAGGAGATGGTCTTGCCTACTGCAATTTTTGCCTGTTCCAGTGAAGAAACTGGAAATCGTCCGATACCAATATCCAGATTGTCTGTAGCGAGGTTAGAGCCTTCTTTATTATCAAGAAAACCATAATAATCATCTGTCACGTACGAAGTGTTGCAATCCAGACTCTCAACAGACTGATACGTTAAAATCTTATTTGGCTTGGACATATTCTTTGCAAACATTGTTGAGACAAGACGATTGTCATAGACCCCATCACCGAAAAGCAGCAAATATTTTGGCATTTCATCTTCTGTTGCTGCCTTGTCATAAAAGAACTTCATCATGCGTCTGTAAGCAGTACCATCCGGGGTACCCGATGAGAACTCGTTATAAACCTGCTCAGGTGTCACCACCAATGTACTTAGATTGTCATAGGTGGCATGAGCCTGTGCCAAGGTATTGGCATAAGGGATAAATTCTTGCGGTGCTATGATGACCATATCGGTCTTAGCATACCCGTGTAAATTCTGGTTGTCAACACTGCTCTCGATAGTAGGTTTGGGAAAAGATCCATTTAAATCTGCACAAGCATATTCAGACAATGTAGTGGCAGGTGCATTAAATTCATAATTAGTACCATTTAGCGTACCGTTTACCTGAAGCATCTCCTGTGGATTGGTCACATTAAAAACAACCGTCTTTTCGTTTGCATTTTGTATGGTGAAATGACCTACCTGATTTACTCCGACACTTTTCGGATCCCTGAATAAAAAGGAGGATCCAGATAATTTCAAAAATCGGTATACATTCAAATCAATATAATTGAGACAAGCCCTGTGTTTGGCTGAATTTCCATTTTTCAAATAGTCCAGTTTAACAGTAATCGGCTTATTTGCCGGTTTAAAATTAAAGGTCATATTGGAGTAATTGGCATACCTGTAGTCATCTGATGCCAGAATTTGAGCCATGGTTAGATTTCCCAGAAATGCATTGTTGACAGAAACCTTACAAGTGGATTGCCCGGTATTCTTGGCAATAAATTCAACTTGTACTTTCGATTGTTGTGTTGTATCCAGATTGGGTATTTCAAAATTAAAGGATTGACTCGTTGTGGATGTAAAATCTTCTCCATACAACTGACGTCCGGTTCCACTTTTGGCAACTGACTCCCCAATGTTTATTCGATCTAATTCGTGGAGAATAAAATCTGTGTATGTAGTAACATTGACTGTTGGTGTGCCTGTAAATGTAGATAAAGAGGCGGTTTTTGTACCGTTTGCACGTTCACCTACAAAATAAAAACCCTTGTCTGAATAATGATTTCGTACCCTTTTATACATTAGTGATGTTTTGTCGTATTTCCAGGAAATGGGACCTTTCGCATAGAAAAGAATATAATCGCCATCGTTGAATATGCCGTCATTTCCAAATTCTTTCCACACAGCAACTTCTGGAAGATCGTCCAAATAACCTGCCAAACTAAAATCCTCATCAAGTAGCGCACCTCCGTAACCGTATATCTGAACAAGTGCCGGGTTGATTCCCATAGCTGTAATATCAGAATAGGTCAATTTGTACATACCAGTTTCTGTTACGGAAATCTTTCCCCATTTCCCGGAAGATAGAGCGGATGAAGTCACATATGAATCAGTGGTAGTGGCAATGGAAGCAGAACGTAAAATAGAAGCTACTGGTTTTACGTCCCAATCAAATGAAATTAATTTGTAGTAGGTATTCTCTTTTTTAACAAAAGGGCAAAAGGAAAGGTTCAGTAACTGTTTTTTACGCGCCATTCCTACAGAAACATTCACCTCAATACTATCGGGTAAATTTTTCAGGGATGTCTTTAATGAACGGATTTCCTCAGATGTAAGCTTTTGAAACATCGGGAATATCAGTCTGGCAGTAAAAGCAGTGGCTGAAGATTCAGGCTGTTGAGTTTCAGAGTAAACAGGAAGAACCTGATTTATAGTATGAACCGACCCACTAAAATCAGGCACAATTGTTCCTTTAGAACGATCCTGAAACCATTCTAAGGTACGGTTATTGCTTGCTGACAGACCAAGGCTTATTAAAAGGGTAAAAAACAAACTATATAGCAGCTTCATTTACTCAATTTTAGTTTATGGATAATCAATTTGTATATAGAGAAACGGGAAAAAATCGATCTAAGTATTTATTTAACCCGTAAATCCAATATTTTTTTTCCCATCAAATATCCCTCCAAATGATCTTCTGCATTGATCCGACCAATACCTGAAGGCGTTCCAGTGTAAATTAAATCTCCAATTTTCAATGTAAAAAATCGGGATGCATATTCTATAACTTGATCAACATTAAATATCATATCTGCTGTGCAACCTTTCTGAACAGTCTGACCGTTAATTTCCAAATGAAAATCAAGATTCTGTATTACACCAACCTTATCCAGGGGTTGAAATTCTCCAAGTACAGCAGACTGATCGAATCCTTTGCTGATTTCCCAAGGTAAACCTTTGCTTCTTAGTTTACTTTGAAGATCTCTTGCCGTCAAATCAAGGCCGACAGTCACTTCATTGTAATAGCGATAGGCATATTTGGCAGAAATGCTTTTACCCAATTTGCAAATCTTAACGACCACTTCCGTTTCATAATGAATCTCATCCGAAAAATCGGGCAGAAAAAATGGGTTGTTGGTTTGTTCCGTTAAAGCTGAAGCATACGATATCGATGAATCGGGTTTTATAAACAAAACAGGTTCAGTAGGTTCTGGATTGTTTAATTCCAGCAGATGTTTGCGGTAATTCATCCCGACCGCCAATATTTTCATATATTTTTTATTAAATATTACCTAAACGATTGAACATAACAGCTAAATGCGCATAAATTGAGGTGTTTTGCACGACAATATTTTTCGGGACACGTATTCTCACCGGAGTAAAATTCCAAATAGCCCGAATACCCCCTTCCACCATCTGTTCAGCTGCAGTTTGAGCCTGATCTACCGGCACAGTGAGTATACCAATAGAAACGCTCATTTCGGCCTGCTTTTTAACGAACTCATCAATGTGATAGACTGGTAAACCTTTAATCTCTGTACCGATCATTTTTGGATTAACATCAAAACCTGCCATTATTTCCACACCATACTGTGATAAACCTCTATCCTGCAGCAGAGCAGCACCTAAACTACCAACCCCAAACAGGAATGCCTTGTGAGGACTTCTGAATCCTAGAAAGCTTTCCAAAACATCCACCAACTCCTTCACATCGTAACCAACTCGTGTTTTGCCCGTCACGTTTACAAGAGATAAATCTTTTGCAATTTGCGAAGCGCTCACATTGATGGCACGTGAAATCTGAGTGGAAGACACAAAACTTTCACCCTTATCTGCCTCTAATTTCAAATAGGCCAAATACCAGGGAAGCCTTCTGATGGTAGGCTCAGGAATATTTTGTAAATCGTTTATTTTATTAAGTTCCATCTGGTTAAAAGTGTACTACTGCACAAAAATACTAAAAAAAAACAATTGAGTGGACTAATTATTGCCGGAGTGCAAAAACATCTCTACTTTTGAACATTGGAATCACTTAACAGATAGTATTATGGCTCAGAACAACTGGAAGGACGTCTTAAACTCAACTATGGCTGCAATGCCAGAAATTGACAAGGATGCCCCGAATGAAAACAACGAACTAAAAAACATTAAAAACACCCCCGGTATTCATCAAAATTTAATCATCCGTTTCGAAAAAAGAAATGGAAAACCGGCCACCATCATCAGCAATTTTCAAGGCTCTGAACAGGAGCTCAAAGACCTGGCAGCCAAATTAAAAAAACTTTGCGGCGTAGGCGGCTCAGCCAAAGACGACGAAATCCTCATTCAGGGCGATGTCCGCACCAAAATCGCCGACTTCCTGCGCAAACAAAACCACAATGTCCGCGGCGACTTCAAAAAATAGCCCCCGCTCCTCTTTTGAAAAAAGCATCAACTAAAAGCAAAAAGCCGGAACCCAAAGTCCCAGCTTTTTTATTTTTTTCTTTAGCTAATCTAAATCCACCGCAGAAATTTGTTATTAATGGAATGAATTACAAGGCGTAAATTGGATGTCACACCGGAACGTACTTTTCGTACGTGAGGATTGACAAACAATTTACAAGGCCGTAATTCGCTTCAGAAATAACAAATTTTATTCCATATTGAGGGTGATGCGTTTGAAGTCGGTGATAAGAAGATCCTTATCCACACTCTTCAAATACTGCTCAATGGTCACCTTAGCATCTTTGATAAATGCCTGTTCAACCAAAGTAGATTCCTGATAGAATTTATTCAAACGACCAGCAGCAATTTTGTCCAACATAGCATCTGGCTTACCTTCCTGACGAGCTTTTTCACGGGCAACTTCCAGCTCACCTTCAACAACTGAAGCGGGAACTAAGCTACGATTCAAAGCAATAGGATTCATTGCAGCTGCTTGCATAGCTACATCGCGTGCCACCTGATAATCAACTTCCTTATTGAATGCAATAATGGTAGCCAATTTATTTCCAGGGTGAATATAAGAAATGGCACATGCATCTTTTACGTGTTCGTAGAAATCCAGTTCCATTTTTTCGCCGGTAATACCGATACGTTCTACGATCATAGCCTGAACGGAACGACCTTCAATGTCTAAATTTTTCAGAGCTTCCAAATCAGCTGGTTGTTGAGCCAAAGCAAGATCCAAAATAGATTGTGTCAAAGCGATAAAGCCTTCGTTTTTTGCAACGAAATCAGTTTCACATTTCAGAGCCAAAACAGCAGCAAAGCCATCTTTAACACCACCTAAAACACAACCTTCAGATGCTTCACGGTCACTGCGTTTAGCAGCAACTGCTTGTCCTTTTTCACGAATAATCTTGATAGCTCCATCAAAGTCATTGTTAGCTTCGATCAAAGCGTTTTTGCAATCCATCATCCCGGCTCCTGTCATTGTGCGGAGTTTCGAGATTTCTGCCATAGTAACTGCCATAGTTAAATATTTTGTTTTGTTAATAATCTTAAATTAAAACAGCAATGTGCCAATATGCCTTCGTTGTAGAAACAAGCACATCAGCACATTGATATATTGGGAATCTTGTAGCTTAGTCTTCGTCTTCTTTCTTGATATACTTAGCAGCAACATTTGCTTTCAAAGCTTCAACGTCATCTTTGTGAATCAGTTCTTTTTTAACTTTGCCGCGACGTTCTCTTTTTACAGGAACTTCGCTGTTTTCGTCACCTTCAGCTGCAGCCATATCCACTTTTTCAGCTTTACGTTCTTCCAAACCTTCAGTAATAGCTGCACAAACTGCACCTAAAATTATTTCGATGGATTTTGTTGCATCATCGTTAGAAGGAATGATGAAATCAATAGCGTCTGGATTTGAATTGGTATCGACCATAGCAAATACAGGAATACCTAAACGTTGTGCTTCCTTCACTGCTATTTGTTCTTTCATAACGTCGATAACGAACAATGCAGAAGGCAAACGGTTAAGGTCTGCGATGCTACCTAAGTTCTTTTCCAGTTTAGCACGTTGACGTGTTACCTGTAAGCGTTCTCTTTTAGAAAGATTTAAAAAAGTACCATCAACAATCATCTTATCGATGGTTGACATTTTCTTAACTGCCTTACGAATGGTAGGGAAATTGGTCAACATACCTCCAGGCCAGCGTTCGATCACGTAAGGCATGTTGATGGCGGTTGCCATATCAGCTACTGTTTGTTTAGCTTGTTTCTTAGTGGCTACAAAAAGAATTTTTTTGCCACCTTTTGCTATCATTTTTAAAGCTTCTGCAGCTTCGTCAACTTTAGCAACTGTCTTGTGTAAGTCTATGATGTGAATGCCGTTGCGTTCCATGAAAATGTACGGTGCCATAGCAGGGTTCCATTTTCTCTTGAGGTGTCCGAAATGTACACCGGCTTCCAACAATTGATCAAAATTAGTTCTTGACATTTTTGTTTGTTTAAATTCGTTTACTTTCTTTTGGATTCATTCAATCGTCGGGTAGTTTTCGTTTGCATCAAGCAACCTGAAGTCCCGACCATTTAGATACTAAACGCGTCTTATATTTAAGAGCAGTGGTATCAAAACGATTAACGTTTACTGAACTGGAATCTCTTTCTTGCTTTGGGGCGACCTGGTTTCTTACGTTCAACAACACGTGAATCACGAGTCATAAAACCTTCAGAACGCAGGGCTGGTTTGTCTTCGGCGTTGATTTTCACCAAGGCACGGGCAATCGCTAAACGTAATGCTTCAGCCTGGCCTTTAAAGCCACCTCCGTCAAGATTCACACGAATATCGTATTTTTCAACAACACCGATTTTATTCAGAGGTTGTTTAACGACATACTGAAGAATGCTTGATGGGAAATATAAAGCCAAATCACGTTTGTTGATGGTGATAGTGCCATTTCCTTCACTTACGAAGACACGAGCAACCGCAGCTTTTCTTCTTCCTATTGCATTTACTGCTTCCATACTTCTTATTTAAGAGAATTTATATCAATAACTTTCGGACTTTGTGCAGCATGAGGATGTTCAGTTCCTGTATATACGTACATATTTCCGATAACTGCTTCACCCAAACGGTTTTTGGGTAGCATACCTTTCATTACCTTGCGGTAAAGTCTGGTTGGGTCTTTTGCCATCATAACTGCTGGTGACATAAAACGTTGGCCGCCGGGGTAACCGGTATGGCTTACATAAACACGGTCATTCCATTTGTTTCCCGTTAATTTCACTTTATCTGCATTGAGGATGATAACATTATCACCACAATCAACGTGCGAAGTAAAGCTGGGTTTGTATTTGCCTCTCAGCAACTTGGCAACTTTCGAAGCCAAACGTCCCAGCACTTGATCGGTTGCATCTACTACAACCCATTCTTTTTGCGCCGTTGCCTTGTTTGCAGAAATGGTCTTGTAACTCAAAGTATCCACTGCTTAAATTTTAATTGATTAAAAAAACTGATAACTCCTCACAAACCTCGGTTCGGACACACTATGAACGTTAATTTGCTTAGAATTAAATTCTTACACATTTTTGATAATAATCGGCCTGCAAAAGTACACCTATTTTTTAAGATATACAAAGGAAGGTGAAAAATAATTAGGAAATCAGGCGTTCAAATTTCAGATATGAACTTTTGATTTTACGGACAACAGATACCATGTTACCAGAAATAAAGCGGCGTATTCTGCAAAAAGGATTGAATTCAAAATATATTGGCCGTGGTGCGCATACAGAAATAAATACTGAAAGTGATCTCCCAAAAAGCCAAAAAACGGAAATGGGGTTTGCCAGTCATTGCTTGGGTGATCGGGTAGATTCCAGAAGAACCTGAAAGAGATGGTTTGCAGAAGGCATAACACATAAAACCACCACCACTTTGACGACTGGAGAATACCCCGAATGGAATACCCCATTCAAATAAGCAGAATGGGAAAAGCCGATATAAAAAAAATGCGTTCGGTGTCAGAACCGCCTACCCATCCAAAAAGGAATGCCATGATCAATAAAAACAAAAGCTCCTGTTTTTCCCGGAGCAAGACTCTGATTTCTTTTGTAAAAAAAGGCAAAAGCACCACCATGGGCCCGCAGGCATTAAAGATACCCAGTAAATACTCCGGTAAAGATTTCGTATAAAACCACTTGAAAAGGGTCTTTATATAGGAGTAATCGCTTTTTTCAACGAGAATGTGATTGGAAAGTAGCCCCTTGGCCAACACAATAAAAATAAGCGGAATAAATAAAAGCAAGGTCTGACGTACAAAGTACAACGTCCAAAGACGCTTAAGCAATTGGCTCAAATCGGAGAAAGTAAAGGTCTTAATTGAAAATCCTTTAAATACTTTGAAAGGGTTTACGACGAAAAACAGTGCCAGAAAAAGTACAGTATTCGACTCCCTGAACAAAACGCCTATACCCACCACGAGCGAAAAGGCGAGCAGATACCCAAACAAAGCACCATCCTTTTTCTGTTTAAACATTTTTCGGATGGGCGGTATTAATAACAATCCGGCCATAAACCATACTGCCCCCCAGGCATCGGTAGCCATGGGATCCTGAATGGTGACCCGTAAGGGAAGATACCAGGCCATCATGAAAAGAAAAGAGAGCAAACCCTTCAGCCAGAATTTAGTAAAAAAAGAGCCCAACCATAGAAAAAGAAGTAAAGTGGTCAGATACATTCCTGCCAAATTTACAACCACGGCACTATCCAAAATAGTTGTTCCGTAAATTCGGGCGTATGTTGCAATTAATAAAGGTGTTCCCGGTCTATGAATAAAAGGATCCTGGCCGGAAACAGGATCTGAACCCTGAAAAATTTGTTCCGTAATGGCATTGTAGTAAACGCCATCCCAACCCAGGCCATTGTTGTAGCTTAGACGCTGCTGACCTTTATAGATAAAACAGATTAGTAGAAAAAGGAGTGTTAAGGCCAGGACCTCATAAATTCGTTTCATCTGAAAATATTAAAGTAAATTAGTCCTTATTTGTTTAATATCCTTTAACCAGCACGTCAGCAATTCCATTTCAGCCTCTCCTACTACACCCAGGTCTATCAATTTTCGGTAGGATGAAATCATATTTTCAGGTATATGTTCGACACCTGCCTTTAAATTAAGTGTCTTCAGGCTTTCACCGATTTGTAAATTCTGATTGTAGCCACAAATTTCATCCCGAAAATCTTTCATCAGGTTGTGATCGTTTCTTACCTGCCTGACGGTACTTTGATGAAACAAAACAGGCCATCCACACGTCCAGGCAATGCGCTGCGCCACAAAGGATCGCCAGATGTCTGTCATTCTGAAACTGCAATGCGAAGGCAAATATAAAAGGGGAAAAGCTTCTTTAAACCAGGTGGTATTCTGGCTGTTGAACGGACAAATGGAATTTTCACCCAGTGCAATGGGAGATGACTGATTAAAAAAGACAGGCAGCGGCAAAACCAGCCTGTAGATGGCATCCACGTCCGGGTTTTCATCTGCCAAACCTTGTTGTATAGGGCAATCAAGCATCGTTCTATCTTCCAGAGCCGGCTTTAAATCCTGAAGTTTTTCGAGGGCAAAACCTCTTGGCTAAATTTTTACATCGGTAAAATAGCCATAGATATTTACCCATCCTTTGTTTTTTAGTAAATGTGCCTCAACTTTTCTGGAGCGGTCTTCCCAAAAACCAGCTAAGGGAATATTGTCATCATCGGTTTCAATAAGGACTTCAGCACCTTTTGACATAGCAATCAAATAACCCAGATTTTTACGGGCGTAATGTTTTAGGGAAGGTTTTCGGCCAAACTGAAGGTTAAAGATTGCTGACGTTCAATGGAGTAGAAATCACTGTTTTTCAAACTGAAAGTTTCAGGACTTTTAGTATCACCTATAATAATAAAGGAAACATCATGCTCCAGGGACTCTGCAGCCAAGGTGTTCAGGACAGGTTGCTCCTGACCGGCAATGGAGGTGACTATTAGAAATGGTTTTTGCATCGTAATTTATTTATCGGATGGCAGGTGCTTTAAGCCGCATTCTAAGAAAAAAGTAGTAAAGCAACACTTGAATGGAATTATAGATCGCCTTTTTTGAAACACTGGGCGATGGTGCTCTATAATGAATTGGAATTTCCGCATAACGGGTTTTGCGTAAAAGATAACGCAATTCCGTCTGGTAAAAATGAGCTTTGGACAAAAACTCATAGGCCACAAATTTTTCAACGATGTTGGCATGAAAGCCCTGGTATCCGGAAGTCATATCGTACATCCCGCGTCCAAGAAACACATGAGAAAGTATCGTTCCAAATTTAGACAGGAAGGTACGCTTCCAGGTAGAATCGCAAATAGATCCGCCATTGATAAACCGACTGCCGAATGCACATTCATTGCCTTCGTTCAGGACTCTGAGAAACATGGGCAATGCTTCCGGATCGGGCGAAAGGCCGGCATCCATTTCGATAATGTATGCGTGATTTTTTTTAGTGCTTCTTTATAGCCTCTGATATAGGCATCTACCACATTCTTGTTTTCGGGTGCCCAGACGGTGATAAACCGGGTATCTGAGGCGGAAAGTTCCTGACAGAGCTCAAGTGTTTTATCTTTGGAAACCTTGTCTACAACAAAATAAACGGCCCCACATTATAGTCTGTCCAGCACGTTGATAAGTGATGCCACAAATAGCTGGAACTCTTGCTGTTCATTAGCCATGGGAACAACAACTGCAAAGTCAAATTTCATGATAGAGGTAATCTTAAGTTATCCGTTCAATTTTAGACATAAATCCGTCAAAATTAAACTTTTTTATTGTTTAAAAGTCAACAATTGCTGAATATGTTTTTTTTACAGAGTGAACGATCACTAAAAATTGTGTGATTTTTTTTCAGAGTCAGACTTTTAAAGATATATTTGCAGAGCCGTCTGGCCTTATTCATCTCTATCCGTCAAAAATCTGTTAGCACTTCTTTTCCCATGAAACGTACGATACTCCTTATTTTTATAGTGTCCGGATTCTTTTTTGCAGGTTACTGTTTTTCAGCTCAACTCAGCCCCCATCACTATTTTAAAACGCTGGACTCCAAAAATGGCCTTTCTCAGAATACGATCAATTCCATCATTCAGGATAAAATGGGATTTATGTGGTTTGGCACCAAGGATGGACTGAATCGATACGACGGTTTGTCATTCCGTCCTTTTAAATCCAGAATCGGAGATCCGAAAAGCCTGGGCAGCAATTTCATTAATGTTTTGTATGAAGATGCTTTGGGTTACATCTGGGTTGGCACGGATGCCGGAGTTTATATTTACGACCCACAGGATGAATCTTTCAGGAATTTCGACCTTTCGAAAGGACAGGAGAAAACCATTCAACGATCGGTTTCGATGATTCAGGGTGATAAAAATGGACAAATCTGGATAGCAGTGGAGTCTCAGGGACTGTACTGCTACAACCTGGAAAGTAAAAAATTAAAAAATTACCGGTTTAAATCGGAGGCATCCAATGTCAACGCTTTTAATATCGATGACAATGGAAAAATGTGGATTGGTTTTTACGGTGACGGACTTTTTTATTCCAGCGATAACCTGAAAACGATTGTACCTTTTACGTCTCCTGATGGCAAGGTTCCTTTCAGGGAAGATGTCATTTTCAAAATTATTCATGGTCGGTTTAACTGTTTGTATATTGGCTCAGTAAAAGGTGGGCTCAAGGAACTCAACTTAAATACCAAACAGATAAGAGACCTTCTTTTGACCGATGAAAACAACGAACCTGTCTTTGTAAGAGATATTTTGACGTACAACAACTCGGAGCTTTGGATTGGCAGCGAATCTGGCATTTACATTTACAACATCCTTAGGAATACCTATTTTCACCTGAAGAGTTCGGACGATGACCCATATGCTTTATCCGACAATGCGGTGTACACCCTTTGCAAAGACAAAGAAAATGGGGTTTGGGTTGGTTCATATTTTGGGGGAGTAAATTATCTACCCAAACAATACAACTACTTCGAAAAGTACTATTCAACCAATAATGGCAACAGCATACACGGGAAAAGAGTGCGGGAATTTTGTCAGGACAACGATGGATCCATCTGGATTGGCACAGAAGATGGCGGGCTGAATCATTTTGACCCCAAAACCGGAAAAGCCACGTTCTTAGCCCCCAGTGCAGCATTTACAAACATTCACGGTTTGTGCATTGACGGAGATAACCTCTGGATTGGAACCTTTTCGAAAGGGTTGAAGCTCATTAATAAAAAAACAGGGGCTCTATTGAAGACCTATCGAAAATCCGAATCACCCAATTCCCTGAAAGACAACAGTGTATTTTCCATTTGTAAGACTTCGACGGGAAATTTATATTTTGCAACTTTGTTTGGTTTGTTGGTTTACAACAGGAATTCAGACGACTTTACTCCCATCAAAGAGCTGAATGGGAAGTTTGTCTACGATATTAAAGAAGATTCCAGGGGTAATTTGTGGATTGCAACTTATTCCAACGGAGCATTTCGTTTTGACATCAACAAAAAGAAATGGACCAATTTCACCTACGATTCTAAAAATGACAAATCCATTCCAAACAACAAGGTCATTAGCATTTTTGAAGATAGCCGGGGTAAGGTTTGGCTAACCACACAAGGCGGTGGCTTTTGCAAATATGTTCCTGAAAAAAAATCGTTTATCCGGTACAATTCCCACAATGGCTTCCCGAGCGATGTGGTTTATCAGATTGCTGAAGACAATCAGGGTTTATTCTGGATAACAACCAACAATGGGCTAATCCGCTTTAATCCCAATTCCAAAATAATCAAGATTTTTACGGTATCGAATGGCTTGCTAAGTAACCAGTTTAACTACCGTTCCAGCCTAAAAACAGAGGACGGCAAATTGTATTTTGGCAGCATTGATGGTTTTATTGCTTTTAATCCCTCCAGTTTTACTGAAAACAAATATGCCCCACCTGTTGTAATCACTGAATTCCTGCTTTTCAACAAAACCGTTAAGGTGGGCGAAAAACACTCTCCGCTCAAACAAAGCATTACCAGTACAACAGATTTGGTTTTGACATCAAAGCAAAATTCCTTTTCATTCCGTTTAGCGGCGTTAAGTTATCAGGCATTGGGTATGAATCACCTGATGTACAAACTGGAAGGTTTTGATAAGGAATGGTTTTCAGTTACGGAAAGTCCGCTGATTAACTATTCAAATTTAAGTTATGGCAAATACAAATTCAGAGTCAAGGCGGCAAACAGTGATGGGGTCTGGAATGAGAAAGGCACCACATTGAACATTGAAATTCTCCCCCCGTTTTACCTGACTATTTGGGCTTATTTTATATATCTTTTAGCATCTATTTATCTGGTCATCTATACGCTGGTCAACCTGAAAAGAAAAGAGGCCAGAAGGCATCAGATCAAAATGGAAAAATTTGAAAATGAGAAAGAAAAGGAAGTCTACAAAGCCAAGATTGACTTTTTCACCAATGTTTCTCATGAAATACGAACTCCATTGACTTTAATTAAAGGACCTCTTGACAGCATCATAGAGAAAAAAGAGATGGCACCCGAAATAGCAGACGAGCTCAACATTATGAGTAAAAACACCAACCGTTTGCTGAATCTAACCAATCAATTGCTAGATTTCAGAAGAACGGAAAGTGATGGTTACCGATTAATATTTATTGAGAACAATATTACGGAGTTGTTGCGCGATTCGTACCTGAGTTTTTCATCTATGGCCAGGCAAAAAGGGCTGGAATTCACGATGGATATACCGGAAACAGATTTGTTAGCACCTGTCGATAAAGAAGCATTCATAAAAATCCTGAGCAACATCTTCAGCAATGCTATTAAATATTCAAAAACCTATATTCGGGTTACATTGGATTCTGTTGACCCTGGAGACAATCAATTTTTCTCCATCCGGGTGGCCAATGATGGAGTTCTCATTCCTGATTCCATTAAGGAAAGTATTTTCCAGCCTTTTGTACGCTTTAATGAAAACGACAACCAGCAACTCACCACCGGTACAGGGATAGGTCTGGCTCTCTCCCGCTCATTGGCTGAGCTTCACCATGGCCGTCTGTTTATGGACCTGAGACCAGATTGCAACAGCTTTTGCCTGATGCTGCCTGTCATGCAGGATAATGTCATCATTTTAACATCAGACAGCCATGAAGAAAAAACCAATCTGACTTTTTTTGCCGATAAAACGGTCATTGATAAGTCAAAACCTGTTATTCTGGTGGTGGAAGATAATCCGGACATGCTTTCCTTTGTAGCAAAGCAGCTTTCCTCCAAATTCACGCTACTTACAGCAATCAATGGTCTAAATGCCCTGGAAGTTTTGGATGAGAATTACGTCAATCTGGTAATTAGTGATATTATGATGCCACAGATGGATGGTTTTGAGCTTTGTAAAAAAATGAAATCGACCCTTTCCTACAGCCACATTCCAATTATTTTGCTGACAGCAAAAACGAATGTGGAGTCCAAGATTGTGGGTATGGATCTGGGTGCAGATGCCTATATTGAAAAGCCTTTTTCATCAGACTATCTGATGGCTTGTGCTTCCAACCTCATTCACAGCCGTGAAAAGCTGCGCGAAGCCTTTACCAAATCACCTTTTGTAGCCTCAAATACACTGGCGATGACAAAAGCGGATGAGAATTTCCTCAACAAAATAAACGACATCATTTACAGAAACATTGCAAATTCGGAATTTTCCATGGACGATATGGCTGAAACACTCAACATGAGCCGCGCCAGTTTCTACCGAAAAATAAAGGAAACCCTGGATCTGAATCCAAGTGAATATTTACGTCTGGAAAGGCTTAAAAAAGCAGCACAATTACTAAAAGACGGCAACAATCTGGTGAATGAAGTTTGCTACATGGTTGGATTTAATTCGCCCTCTTATTTTTCAAAATGCTTTCTGAAACAATTTGGGGTTTTGCCCAAGGACTTTGCGGTTGAATCCAGAAAATAGAATACGAATCATAGAGTATCCGGGTCGCAAAACCAAAAAAAAGCACCATCTATCTACTTCTAATTTAAATAAATAGGCTGTTCCTAAGGGACGGCCTGTTTTAGTATATCCATGAACAGAAATCAGGCATTAATTGTTAATGTGAGACAATAATCTCATTTATTGAGATGATAGTTTTACGCACTATTAGTTAAGTCAGATACTTTTGTCACACTAATATTCCTGAGAAAAAACACAACCTGAAAAATTTCTTCTGAATGACTATCCCCAGTCAAAATTAGTGGACACTTTATTAACCACAAAAGTTAATCACCTAATATCGATATTATGAAACATGACAAAACTAAATTAAAAAAAGGCTTGTTGGTCACTTTAATGCTTTGCGTATGCACGTTGATGTATGCTCAGAATAAAAGTATCCATGGAGTCATCGTAGACACATCAACAAAAGATCCTTTACCGGGAGCACTAGTCACAGTTAAGGGAATCAGTGGTTCCGGCACTGAAAGCGATGCAAACGGACATTACACCATTAAAGCATCAGACAACGATGTGTTGGTGGTTTCGTATGTGGGCTATTTGAAGTCTGAGGTTCAAATTAAAAGTCGAGCTGAAGTTAACATAGAGCTGAATGCAGACATTAAAGCTCTGGAGGAATTTGTGGTCATCGGATACGGTGTACAGAAAAAGAAAGATTTGACAGGAGCTGTCTCTGTAGTTGATATGAAAGAAGTAAAAAAACTGACTGCCGGAAGTTTCTCTGAAATATTACAGGGTCAGGTGGCTGGCGTATCGGTACGTTCAAGCGGTGATCCGGGATCTATGGGTAATATTCGTATTCGTGGTATCGGTTCTTTCTCCAATGTAGGGCCACTCTATGTTGTTGATGGACTGATCGTAAATGATGTAAACCACATCAACACCGACGATATTGAATCCATGCAGGTATTGAAAGATGCTTCATCAACAGCCATCTACGGATCTCGTGGTGCTAACGGAGTTATCATCGTTACCACAAAAAAAGGAGAAAAAGGTGCTCCGAAACTTGATTTTTCCGCCACCTACGGCGCTCAGGAAATTGCCAGGAAAATCAAGATGAAGAATACGACAGACTACCTGTATTACAATGAACTGGCTTATCTGAATGCTGGTCTTGCCTGGCCAGGAAAGCCGGTGGCTGGTACCTATTTGCCGAATTCTGATTTTCAGGATGCTATTTTTCAAACTGGAAATGTTCAGGACTACAATTTATCCTATTCACAAGCTACCGATAACTTGTCTATGATGACGGGTGGTGGTTATTTCTCTCAGGATGGTGTTCTGGCCGGACCTACTTATGAAAGATTTACGTACAGAATAAATACGGAAGGCCGTTTTGGAATCGTAAAAATTGGTGAACACATTACCTTATCAAACACCAGTCAAAAAACAACCAACACCAACACCAGTTCCTTTACCAATGCATTGATGATGCCACCGGTATTGCCAATATACAATCCGAATGAGCCAACCGGCAGAGGCGGATTTGGTTATGGAACCAACGCTTACCCAACGTATACGACAAATCCGGTTGCTCAACAGGCTTCTGTAGACAACCACACTGTAAATAACAGAATTTTGGGTAATGTTTATTTGGAAGTGGATTTATTTAAACTTTTCACCTACAAATTTAATGCTGGTGTAGATTTTTGGTACGGTCGTGCCAAGTCTATCGATTATGCCTATACTATGCGTATGGGTTCAGCTGAAAACAAATGGGATAATGTGCTAAACGAAGTCAGAGATCAGCGTATGTCCAAAATAATGGAACACACCTTGAATTTCAACAAGAAATTTGGTAAACATTCCATTGAAGCATTGGCTGGTTACACTGTTCAGGATGATCAGTGGCATTACCTAAGAGCAGAAGGTTACGATCAATTGGTTACCGGCTTGTGGCAGATTGACCTGGTTGGGACACAAAACAATATGTGGGGATCGGAACAGGAACACCGTTTATTGTCCTATTTAGGTCGCGTAAATTACAACTATGATGACCGTTATCTGATGCAGTTCAACATTCGTCGGGATGGTTCCTCCAAATTCGGACCTGAAAAAAGATGGGGCGTTTTCCCTTCAGGATCAATTGGATGGCGTATTGATCAGGAAGAATTCTTTGCACCTTACCGCACTGTGGTCGATGAACTGAAAATCAGAGCCAGCTATGGAAAGATTGGTGATATGCAAGCTTTGGGCAATTACGATTACATTGCAGGCATTGACAATGCAGGGCCTTATGAAGGCTTTTATGCCATCTTTGGCCCTTCAGGTACTGAAACTGTAAACAATGGTGCTTTACAAAGTGGTTCAGTAAACACAACGCTAGGCTGGGAAACCAAGACAACCAAAAACTTCGGTATCGATTTTGCCTTGTTTAAAAACAAATTATACGGAACATTCGAAATCTTTGATGCTGTTTCAACCGATTTATTGGTAAACCTTCCTCAGTCTTTGGCTACCGGAGTCTCCAGTAAATGGACCAATTACGGTAGTATTGACAACCGCGGGGTGGAATTTTCACTGGGATGGCGTGATAAGAAAGGAGATTTCTCCTACAATATAAACGGAAATATATCTTCTGTTAAAAATGAAGTTCTGGCCTTGGGGGAATCCTATCGCGAAGCAGGATCGAACGGTGTAAACCGTACAGAAAAGGGTCGTTCAGTTGGAGACTTTTACCTGATTAAATTTGACGGAATCTTCCAGAATATGGATGAAGTTTTTAACAATACGACAACACTTAAAGATGGTACCCTAAAAATTATTCAACCCACTGCAAAACCAGGCGACGTTCGTTACATTGATGCAAATCAGGATGGTCAGATAGACCTGAATGACCGCCAGTGGAATGGTAGTCCATTGCCTAAATTTGAAGCTGGTCTGAATGTCAGTGCAGCCTATAAAGGCGTCGATTTTACCATGTTCTGGAATGCCTGTTACGGCAATAAAATTTACAACGACCAACGTCGCAACCTTCTGTCATTCAACGTAGACAATTATCCTGAAGACGTGAATCCATGGACCTGGGACAATCCTTCAAACGAATACCCCCGCCCTTATGCCAGCTCAACAGATAATTCTAAGGCACAGGTTGACCGTTTTCTGGAAGATGGTTCTTACATCAGACTAAAAAATCTGCAATTCGGATATACGTTCCCCAAAAATCTGGTTCAAAAAGCAGGAATTGGCAATTGTCGTATTTATGTAAGTACACAAAACCTGCTTACCATTACGAAATACAAAGGCTATGATCCTGAAATAATCAATTGGGATGTATTCGGTCAGGGTAATGATTTTGGCAGCTATCCTCCTGTCCGTTCATACAATGTCGGATTACAAGTTTCATTCTAATAAAATAAAAGTCTATGAAAAAGATATATTTAGTACTCTTAGGGTCACTCCTTTTTAGCTGCTTTTCCTGTTCGAACGATTTTTTAAATCTTTCAGACCCCAACCGTGAGTCATCAGATACGTATTGGACAAAAGAAGAAGATTATCAAAAAGGATTGAGCGCTTCCTACTCTGTTTGGCGTGTACCAGGCTATTTCAGCCGTTTCTACCATGTGTTGATGGAACTTCGAAGTGACGAAGGCTGGAGCGATAGTCCTGCACCGGAATGGCATGCTTATGGCAATTTCCAGCTGACCAGTTACAATACTTCAGGAATTGAAGGCATCGTTTTGCCCTGGACTGTTATTTATCGCCAATTATTTTATGTTAATCAGGTAATTGACAACATGAATACCAGAGGTTATACTCTTTTTGAAGGAAAAGGTGATAAAGCTACTGCCGATTTAATCATGGGTCAGGCCTATTTTATCCGTGCAACCAGTTTCTGGTATCTGGCTACAACCTATGGTAAAGGACCCCGTCAGATCAGTGCAACTAAAGATGGTGAGATCATTGACCAATTGGCCATCTACAAACAAGCATTGGCCGATTTTGAAGCTGCTGAACTATTGTTACCCACTAGCTGGTCTGGCGAAAACATAGGCAAAGTAACTAAAGGTGGTGCTTTAGGCATGCAAGCCCGCATTCACATGCAACTTGCCGGATATTACAAACGTCCAGGAATTAGCAACACAACAGAAGCTAATGCACATTGGACTGCTGCAAAAGGAAACATGGAAACCATTTTTACTATGGGTTATAAATTAGTCCCAAACTGGGTGGATAATTTCACAGACAAAAGCGAAAACAACACTGAATCCATTTTTGAAATTCAGTTTAAAGAAGGACTGATAAATGGTGCCGAAGTAGGTATGCACCGTCCTAAATTCTTTGGACTTTATCTGGCTTCAGGACAAGGTGCATGGAACGATGCCTCTCCCAGGGATTGGTTGATGACTGAATTTGACAAAGAAGCGGATAAAAATGGAAAGACAGACATTCGTAAATATTACACCCTGTTTTACGAGAATGCTCAGGACACTATGAAATATTATGGTAAGACTTATGCAGAATGGAAAGGTCTTGGTAATCTGGCACATAATTGTTACTGGAGAAAATACACCAGCGTTGACAGCAATAAGGACAACGAAGATTACAGTTCAGGCGTGAACTTCAGAATGCTTCGTCTGGCCGATGTTTACCTGATGTATGCTGAAGTGATCAATGAATTGAATGGAGACAGGTCTTTGGCAGTAGAATACATCAATAAAGTGAGACGCCGCGTGAATATGGACGATCTGGATCCTGCCTTATACAATACGTATCAACCCTTGTTGGATCAGCTTAAACACGAACGCCTGGTTGAGCTTTGCGGAGAATGTGTACGCTGGGCAGACCTTGACCGCTGGGGCGATATCCATACTCAGGAAGGTGTTAACATCCTGTCGCAACGTGATAAAGATTTCAATACCTATCGCTTAGGCATCAGCCATTTATATTGCATTCCTATCGCTGAAATCTCCTTATACCCAGGTCTGACACAGAATCCAGGTTATTAATGGACAAGCATTCAATCCAAAAAAAATAGACTATGAAACAAATATTTAGTGCAATCATTTTTATTATCGCTGTTATCATCGCTTCTCCGGCCACTTTTATATCCTGTACGGATGTAACTGGTAATGGTGTTGATTCAGTGTATTACTCCGGAAGTAAATTGGCCCAGGATTCAAGTTACCGCAATCCAGTATGGGAACCAGATCTGGAACTTGGAGCTGTTTTTGCAGGACCTAGCAATTACATTGCCATCGGCAGTGAAACTCAATGGGCTACAGGTTTGACCTATTGCGCACCGACCTTGTTATCTACCGACCTGATGAGCTGGACATTCAATTCGAACACTGCATTCAACTTGTTGCCTGATACCATCATTTCAGGTACAGACTCCACCATCTATGCACGTCCGAAATGGGCTGAGGGTCGTCTTCATTCCGTTACAGCCGGTTTTGCAAAAACCATTCCTACAACGTCCTATTGGTTGTTTTATCAGCTCGGTGACACACAGGCTATTGGTGTTTCATGTGCAAAAGCACCACAAGGTCCCTATCTGGATTTCGGCAAATTGTTGGATACATCCTCAACTGGTTCTACTAAAATTAAAGATCCATTTTTCTACATCGTAGGTACCAAATTTTATCTGATGTATACAACAGAAGGCGGATCGTTTACTCAGTTAATAACTTTAAAAAAGAGCACCTTGCCTGTATTAAAAGGAACACCAATTAAACTTTCAGGTGCAACATTCACCGATGTGGCTATCGTAAAAAAAGGCAGCTATTTCTACTTGTTCGGCACTGTTGCAAATGGAGAAAATTCAGAAATCCGTTATGGCCGTTCCTTGAGTGCTGAGGGTCCTTTTGTAGACAAAGACGGAATGAATCTTCTTACTGGAAATGGTACACTTTTAATTCAAAGTGGTGATCAGATGATAAATCCACAAAATGTATGTGGCTTATTCTCAGATGCAGCCAATGTTGACTTTATCATGTATAACGCTACGGATAAATCCAATACGACCTTGAATAGTGGTTTCAACAGACGTCCTCTTTTGTTGAATGCACTTAAATCTACAGCTGATGGTTGGTTTGATGGAGTTGTAACTCCTGTGAAGGGTTGGACTTTACCAAAATTTGCAACATCCATTTAGGTTTAAAAAAACAAATCCATTGAACCGTATAATCCGCGGTTCAATGGAAAATAATCTTTCTTATCATAATTATAAATCTAAAAATTTATCAAATGAAGCACTTATTCTTACTTTTAGCCAGCGCTGCCTTTACTTTTAGCGCAGCTGCTGAGACGATTGAGATTTTGCCACAATACGGATATTGCAATCCAGGTGGAACAGAAGTAGATCTCAACAACGATGGTTACCAGGATTTGATTATTGGTGGGCTTGGAAGAACAGATGTTACTGTAAAAGATCCAGAAGGAAATGACGCAGTAACAAATCACACCACACAAGTATTGCTGTTTAATCCTTCAACTAAAGTGTATGATCTGGCTACAACAAACATTTTAAATTCGGATCGTGCTCAATTTGTTACAGCCGATTTTAATGGTGACGGTAAAATGGACATCGTAGCAACGGAACACAACCGTGGAGTACTTTTCGGAGGTGGAATTTATGAGGGTAATGGTGATGGAACTTTTACTAAAAAAACACCGGTTTTTTCAGACCCAACCTATCCGTTTAAACCAGTAGCAGTGGCTGTTGGTGATATGAACAACGATGGTTTGACTGATATTATTGCCATCGGTTATGAATCAATCAATTCGGTCGTAGTACCTTCTTCTGCTGTTTTGATCAACAAAGGCAATTATGAATTTGAAGTGACCTCAACAGAATTGCTTCAGGAATACAATCTGGCTTTAGCCGTAGTTAAGGTTTTGGATTACAACAACGATGGTTACATGGATTTATTTGTATCTGCCAATTGTGACAATGCTGCCAACGGTGGCGCACGTGTACTTGCTGATATTTTTGCCAACTTAGGTACAGATGGCCCTGGCGAATTCTATCGCTTAAGCCTTGGAGACGGTACCATCTTCCAAAAAGCAAACGGAGGTTTGGATATTGCCGATTTAAACAACGACGGATGGTTGGATTTTGCCATTCATGGTGAAGGTGGTGATGGTACAGGTGAACCTGTTCCTAACAACTGGTCTTGTAAATCTCACGTTTATATGAATAACAAGAGTGGATCTTTCACTGAAAAAGCACAACCAAATTTGTCAGCTGACTTACGTCCTTTGAACAGTTCAGGTAACAGCACTCGTCTTTTCGACTGGAATGGTGACGGTTCTTTGGATTTATTTGTTCCAGGTTGGAATCCAGCCCCTGAAACAAACACACAAGCAGGTTTTTACTATTTGAATGATGGTCTTGGTACTTTTGGTGCAGCCAATCGCATTCCCGGAGGTTCTGAAATTACCCTTTGTTTCCCGGATTGGAATGGTGATGGCGTAAAAGATTATTTTATGTCAGGTCAAAGTTGGGATGCCACCTATTTTACAGGTGACAATCAAGGAAGAACTGCAGCAGTATTGTTAAACAGTGTTGCAACAGCAAACGCTCGTCCGACTGCTCCTACAGGTTTATCAGCTGCCGTTACAGATAACAAAGTTGTTTTGAGCTGGGCTGCTGCTACAGACACCAAGACTCCTGCAAATGGTTTGTCTTATGAATATTACATCAAAGACATCAATGGTAAAGTCTATAATGGTTGCAGATCATTCATTGGTGGCGCTAACGACGGTGTTCGTAAAGTAATGGATCTTGGTAATGCCATGTTGAACAAATCCATCAGTTTATCAAACATTCCGAGTGGTGCATACACATGGGGTGTACAAGCAATTGATGCTTCTTTTGACGGTTCTGTTTTTGCAAATGGCTCCTTTACTATTGGTGGTACTGCTGTCAAAAATATGGATGCAAACTCCATCAAGGTTCTTTCTGCAAATGGCAAAGTAACTATTAACAGCCAAAGCCCAGTAAGTATTCAGGTTATTTCCTTAAATGGCATTATGGTAGCTTCTGCAAAAGCAAAAACAACATACAGTTGTGAATTGGCACAAGGAGCTTATTTAGTTAAGGTTATCTCTGCAAATCAAACAACAGTTAGCAAAGTCGTAGTTCGATAGTTTTTTTGACACAAATGTTCCTTTGGAAGTAAAATGGATCCGTTAATCAAATTGGATTAACTTTACACTTCAGGAATTAAAAATTAAAAGGGTTGTCTTGAAAGAATTTGGTAAACATAGAATGCCGGTCTTTTAGGACACCCTCTTTTCAACAAACAACAGTAGTTCGTTATGAGAATTCAGAAACTTTATCTAGTCTTATTTTTTAGTTCTTTTTATTTGGGAGCAACTTCCCAGACAGTTATAAAGATACCATTTATTCAACAGGCTGCTTTTACAGTGTCACCATCAAGCATCTATACCTCATACCCTGTTGGAGGAAGTATTAAGCTAGGACTTGATGCATCTGTATCTGGTGGGTCTGGTGTGTACTCCTACCAATGGACATTGGGCGAAGTGATACTTGGTACTGAATCCACCCTGACTGTTGATCAGATTGGGGACTATATCCTACAGATAAAAGATGGTAAAGGTTGTCAATCCAGTATCATGTATAACGTTTCAGAAAATACAGCGTTGAGTGAAGTAAGCGAAGTTGCCCTGATCGTCTATCCAAATCCAAGCAAAGGAATTGTTTACATACAATTGAAAACAGTAGCTGGATTGGAAAAAATCACCCTATTTACTCCTGATGGTAAAACGGTAGCCGATTATTCAGGAAAAGGTATCAAGTATGAAAATAACCGAATTTCACTTGATTTAAAAAACAAACCAAAAGGAAAATATTTAATATCTATCCTTTTAGGTAAAGAGACATTAACCAAAGCCATTATATTAAGATGAGAGTATTCAATCAAAAATCTGCAGCACATATTCAAAAACTCATCTTTGCATGGAGCTTTATCCTGTTCTTTTGCTTAAGTGCAAAAAGTCAGGTGACCACCGGTTATGCTAAAACCGGAATGAAAGTAAATTTAGATATAAACTGGACTGCAGATAACTATGGAACCATTCAGTGGCAAAAATCCACAGACAATGGTATAACCTGGACAAATGTATCGGGAGCCACCACAGCATCCTATGTTTTTACCATTTCCGGAGATGCACTTTATCGCGCAAAAGTAGATGCCCAGGCTGCTTGTGACCCATTTTTTGTTGTTAGAGCAATAAAGACTGTCAATTTTACGGTTAATGCATCCAGTCTTGCATCCACCTCTATTGATTTTGACCTTACAGGAGTGGATTTCAAGGATGCAGAAATTGTTGAATACGGTTTTTGCTACAACCTTTCAACACTAAACACGCGCAATTACACAGAAATGAAACGTGTACAGATTCAGGAACCACTTCCTGCAGGTAATGCTTTTTCTTTAACCTGCAACGGTCTTAATCCAGGCACAACCTATTATATCCGCACGTATTTCAAGACGGCTGATGGTTCGCTCGTTTTTGGACCGAATAAGTTGGTTTCAACGATTCCCGGCCTTCAATGGACCAGTGAAAGCTGGCAAATCAATAAAACATCCATAGCCGCCCGTTTTTTTATCAATGGTTATAATACGGTTATGGGCAATCCAAACCTGGTATTCAAATTTGGCCCTGATGAAAATAATCTGAGTGTCGTAAACTGGATAAATACAGGCGATTACAAATGCGTTTCAAGCCTGATAAGTGGTCTTACCCCAAATACCAATTATATAGCTCAGGTGGAAGCAACCATTGATGGCGACGTTCAAACAATCACTAAACAGGTCAAGACATTACCCAATTACAGTACGGTCGTTGTTGATCAGACTACTAAACCGGTCACTCATACTATTAAATGGGACTTAACAAAAACACTTCACCGCATTTCACCGGAAGGTTTGCAAACAGAATATCCCCGCATGCTCCGTGTTGGTAACGACACCCTGATCTGTGCCTATCATGGAGGTAGTGGATCCGACTATTGGGTAAACATCTATATCCAGAAAAGTTTTGACAACGGACAAACATGGACTGCTCCCATCAAATTGATGGATAAGGAAAATTCGACCTTTGGTACAAACTATTGGCGTTTTACAAATCCTGAAATGGTGAAACTACGCAATGGCTGGATTATCATGTCGTTTACCGCCAATGGCAAACCCGAAACGAATGATAACTGCCACGTAATGGTGATGACTTCCAAAGACAAAGGAGAAACCTGGGGAGACCCTGTTATAGTTGGACGTGGACGAACCTGGGAACCTATGATCGTGCAATTACCAAACGATGAGCTCGAGCTCTTTGTATCCAGTGAAGCTCAATGGTGGCAATCTTCCAATTTAGGTTATCAGGAAATTCTTTTCTCTCGTTCTACAGACAACGGTCAGACATGGACAGCATTCAAACGAGCCTCCTATTCACCAGACCGCCGTGACGGTATGCCTTCCGCTGTGGTTATGCAAGGAAATAAAGGTATCCTATTTTCCATAGAAATTGTCAACGACAATGGATGGGGTTCACCATCAATAGTGCATCGTGCACTCAAAGACGAATGGGATGCAACTCCATGGAACAATGTCGATACATACAGCCGTTGGCATGTGCCTATGAATGCTTTCGGAGGTGCACCATACACCATACAATTACCAACCGGTGAAATAGTCGTATCCGCTCATGTAAACGGACGTGCAGTATGGCAAACCAGCTACCCCCGCATTGCAATCGGAGACAACAACGGAAAAAACTTTACCACACTGCAATCACCCTTGGGTGCTTTACCAGCAGCAGAAGGTGCATACTACAACTCCTTATTCCTGAAAGACAACGAAACCGTTTGGTTGATGATTACACATTCCCTGTACGACGGCACCACCAGACTAAAGGGTGAAATCATGTACCTGGAAGGAAAAATAGTAGCGAAATAATAAACACACCACCACAATGAAAAAATTCATCAGCTTCCTCGTGATATCGACTTTATTTATGTCGTTCACCTTTTCTAAAAACACTTTTACAAACCCGGTTTGGGGTGGAGCAGATCCCTGGATGACCCAGCAAGGTGGCAACTACATCTTTTGCGCTTCACAAAATAATGGCATCGCAGTTTCGCAATCACCCATTTTGACTAAAAAAGGGGAGATGAAACAAATATGGAGTTCACCCACTTCAGGTTGGAATAGCAATTGCATCTGGGCACCTGAAATCCATTTCATAGACGGACGTTGGTATGTTTATTATGCAGCAGGCGTTTCAGGACCACCCTATATTCATCAACGAGCAGGTGTACTTCGCTCCAAAACAAAAGACGTTTTCAGTCAATACGAAGATATGGGTCTGCTTTACACGGGAGAAAATTCAGAAAAACCCGAAAGCAATATCTGGGCCATCGATATGACCGTATTCAAACATAAAAATAAATTGTACGCCATATGGTCCGGTTGGGAAAAACAAGTGGATACCGACGCGACCCCACAGCAACTTTATATTCAGGAAATGGCAAATCCATATACCTTGAAAGGTAAACGCGTCCTGCTTTCCAATCCAGATGAAAGCTGGGAAACCGGTGGTGCTCTCAATCTAAACGAAGGCCCGGAAGTGCTTCAGCATAAAAATCAGGTATTTGTCGTTTATTCCTGCCGCGAATCCTGGACACCAGAATATCGTCAGGGAATGCTTCAGTTGAAAAACCCCGACGGAAATCTGCTGGATAAATCGAACTGGATTAAAAAAGGCCCGGTTTTTGAAGGAAATTCTCAGGTATTAGGCATCGGACATTGCTCCTTTGTTAAATCGCCCAACGGAAAAGAAGACTGGATTGTGTACCATTCCAAAAAAACCACCACTCCTGGTTGGGATCGGGATGTCCGAATGCAATCCTTCACATGGAATGCAGACGGAACCCCGAACTTTGGAACTGCTATCGCTGCTGGTGTAGAACTAAAACGCCCTGCCGGTGAAGTGAAATTGGATAAAACCGTTCAATTTAAAGCACCAATTTCCAAAAGATGGACCATCCAGCAAGCCAATGCCTGGCAAAAAGAAAACGGCTGGCTACGCGGTAGCAACTTTAACCCAAGCACCGCCATCAACCAGCTTGAAACCTGGCAAGCCGAATCTTTTGACACCGCAACCATCAACCGCGAACTGGGCTGGGCCGAAAAAATCGGCATGAATTGCATGCGCGTTTACCTGCACCACGTAGCCTGGGAAGTAGACAAACAAGGATTCAAGAACCGATTGGACAAGTATCTGGAAATAGCAAACAGCCACAACATCAAAACCATCTTTGTCATTTTTGACGACTGTTGGAACCCCACCTACCAGGCAGGAAAACAACCAGACCCAAAACCCGGTGTTCACAATTCAGGTTGGGTACGCGACCCAGGCGATTTGATCTATCAAAATCCAGCTTTAATCAACGAACTGGAAGTCTATGTTAAAGACCTGCTGACCTCTTTCAAAAATGACAAGCGCATCGTTCTTTGGGATTTATACAACGAACCAGGCAATTCGGATAATGGAAACAGATCTTTACCCCTATTGAAAAAAGTATTTGAATGGGGCTGGGCCGTTCGTCCTTCGCAACCCATGTCATCTGGCGTTTGGAAAAAATCGCTGACCGACTTGAATGAATTCCAGCTGGACAATTCAGACATCATCACCTACCACAATTACGAAGACCCAATTAAACACCAGGAAGCCATTGACACCTTAAAAAGATTTGGCCGCCCCCTTGTTTGCACCGAATACATGGCTCGCCGCAACAACAGCCTTTTCCAAAACATCATGCCCATGTTGAAAAATCAAAACATCAGCGCCATCAACTGGGGTCTTGTTTCCGGAAAATCAAACACGAAATATGCCTGGGATGAACCCATGACAGACGGTTCCGAACCCAAACTCTGGTTTCACGAGATTTTCCATGCAGACGGCACACCTTACAAACAGGAAGAAGTTGATTTAATAAAGAGTTTAACCAAAAAATAGTATATTTCGGACGTAAATATATTTTACGTAACCTTATGTATGAAGCTATGAAAGATTTTAGAGTTTTGACTTGCCTGATGTGTTTGCTAACACTTAGTTCATTTGCTCAAAACACCCCATTTAACGGGCTATCCGTTCAAATGGGAAATCTTTCAACACTTTCAGACTCCAAATAAACATCAAGTGACAATGTGTTGAATTCTTTTTCAGGGTATACTAAATAAGAAAATATTTCTTTTGCAGTGATTAAAATGAGGGTGTCTCAAAAGTGAAAGCTTTGTAATACCATCTTCGCTTTTTCAAAGAGAATGAATGGAGTAATGAAATCATATGACTTTAGGCACGAAAACGGGCACTCCTATTTTTTTTTCATATAAACCCTAACTGGTGAAAGACCAATGCCAGTCCATCTGCCTATTCCTCCTACAATATTGGTCTGAATACCTGCAGAATTAAATGCAAAAGGATTTGAACGAACCGATTCATCTGCGACAATACTCTTCAAAACCTGATAGGATTCTACATCAACCGATCCGATTTTTACCAATATGGTATCATTCAGGGAATAAACGTATCTGCCCCAGCCCTTATATTTATCGTTATCGGTATTTGTCAAATACATGTTGGTTTCCGAACATCTTTCAATGTGGATGGTTTGTATTGATTCTCCGGCAGGAATTTGAAACAAGGGAAACTTTACCGGATGAAAATTATTGTCAGCCATCAAGCTTTTAATTTGAACGAAAAGCCGCATCTTTTCACTCGCTAAAGGCTGGACTGTAAATTCCAGTTTACCAGAACTATCTGATTCAGCAATCATTTGTAAATCTTGTATGTTAGGGGGCTCAGGAATGGATGTAGTGGCAGTTATTTTCTGCCCTTTATACTCCACCTTCAAATAGTAAGTTTTACCTATTACCCCTTTTATCCGTATGCTTTTGTAGACAAAAGGCGGAAAAAAACGATCTACCCTAAACAAGGTTAATATTTCTGATTCTCCGTCTGAACAGGTCAGTGTTACTTTCGCATTTTTCAAAAGAGTCTTGCTGATAGATGTTGAATCATAATTGGTGAGAAATGGCGAACTGAAAGTCAAAAAAACATTGGCAAATTCTCCCGATTCCAACCAACCATCCACCACAATCTTTTGTTTATATTCTGCCTGTTTTAGCTCTATTTCAGTACTGCATGAAACTAAGCAAATAATCAATAATAGCCAATTAAAACAATTTCTCATAGATCAGAATTTAAAACGCCAACTGATAGAAGGCATAATGGGAAATAAAGAAACCTGAAAGGATTTTATATCCAGATTGTATTGATTCTCACCCATGAAAACCTTGAAATAAGCATAATAGGGGTTGGCTCGGTTGTAAATATTAATAATGGAAAAGCTCAGTACAGATTCTTTAAAACGTTTTGAGTCAAGATTCCAGTTTGCTGAGACATCCAACCGGTGATAGGAAGGGAGACGAAAGCCGTTGAAATTGTCATAATCATTCATAACCTGCCCCATCATCCACCATCTGCCCGATGGTAATGTCATGTTGTTACCTGAGGAAAAAACCCAAAGAGCAGAAAAGTCCCATTTTTTGTTTAGGTTGTAGGCCACGTTCATACTTAAGTCGTGAGGCCTGTCGTTCTTATCGTTGAACCAGGTTCCGTTCATAATGAGGGGAAATGAACGCTTGGAGTGCGATAAAGAATATTTTAAAAGCCCTGTAAGTTTTCCTGTTCTTTTTCTCAGCGAAAAATCAATTCCCCAGGCCAATCCTTTGCCTTTGAAAAACTGATCTTCAAAACCCAGATTTGACGAATTGTCTGTAATCACATTGAATAAAAGCTGATGTTTCATGTATTTACCATAGGCTTCTACAGAAAAATCCAAGTTTGCCCAATTTCTGTAATATCCAAGAGCCACTTGGTTACAGGTTTCCGGACGTAATTTAGGAGAGGATACAGTCCAAAGATCATTGGGGAGAGGTACCGAACTTAGGGCTGCCATGTGGATATTCTGATCATTTAAAGAGCCCGAAATTTTAATAGAATGTCCTTTTTTAGGGAAGAACGATAGCGAAATAACCGGTGAAAAATTCCACCAGGCTTTCAAAATCTCATTTTTGCCATAAGCGATTGTTCCATAATTGTAGGGGCCGATGGGTGCATTTACGGTAGTGCGTAGACCAATATAAGCCATAAAGGTTTCAGATTGGGAAATATAATTGTCACCGATATAGGCAGAAGCCCCCAGGTTTCTAAATGAATGAAACTGTCGCAGTGTATCAGACAGATAACTCATTGCCATATCAACCGGAATGGAATGTTGCCCGAACAGCTCAAGTCCAAGGTGCGACTTATGGTTTCCCCAAAGACGCTCCCATTGATTTTTTTGTTGTAATTGTTCAAAAAAACTCGTAAAAAATAAGTTGTTAGAAATGAGTTCACCCTCAAAATCTGAAAATGTTGAGTTGTATGCAATGGAGCTTTTGATGGTGTATAAAGAGTTTGAAAGATGGTGTATTTGCAGTATAGCGCTTTTATTACCCCAGCTTGTTTTTGCCTGAGACTGCATACTCGTATTGTTGTTCGAAAAATGATCTTTCCCCAAATACCAGGCCATGGTCAATTTTGTTTTAATGGACAGCCTGAAATTCATTATCCCGTTTAAGTCATAAAATGCATAGCTATTTTGACGGAAATAATTTTTAGAATCATTTAAAAAGAAAGATGCGCACCAACCGAGTGAATTCAAATAACTTCTTCTAAACCCCATTGTCATATCAAACTTACCATTGTCGCTTTGGTGGGTTATTGCCATTGAAGAACTAATGTTTCCTAAATTAAATTCAAAACCCTCATTAATCTTGTTGGGAGTGATTGAATGAACATCAATGGTGGATGACAGTCTACCTTGCATATTGACCGGTGCATTTCCTTTGTAAATATCAACTCTACTTGTAGTTAATGGATTGAAAACCGAAAAGATACCCATCAAATGAGATGGATTCAACAGTTCCATATCATCAAGCATGAACAGATTTTGTCCGGCACTCCCTCCACGCACATAGACTCCACTGTTTCCTTCACTGACAGACTGGATGCCTGGTAAAAGCCTGACTGCCCTCATTACGTCTGCTTCACCTAAGATGGTGGGAATATTCTTGATTTCTTCAGAAGTTAATTGGTCTTTTCCAGTAAATATGGAATTGAAAGATTGGTTTTTATCACGAACCACCACTTCCTTTATTTCTATTGTTTTAATGGAAGGTATTGTATCCAGGACCTTTTTTCCCTGGGCATAACCATTTGTCTGGAAAAGAACCAACACCAGACAAATAATGAAATGTAAGAGAGCATTCTGAAAAAAACGGTTCATCTGGTTTTAATGGTCTTATAATAAAACAGAGGCTGTACCTTACGATACAGCCTTTATAAATGATAGTTGAATTTGATTATTTGTTTTTAATTGCTTTAGGTAAATCCCCCCCCTTGGGCGAAATCACGGTCCAGTGCCTTATATCTTTTATTGAAATAAGAATCAACAACCCTATTTCTACTGTGCGCTTTATTTATTCATTTCATTGATGAAAGTGTCCATGGCAATCTTCAGATTGTTAAAACCAGTACCGAAGAAGCTTCCATCCATAGCTGAACCGTCGCTAAAGACAAAAGACGGTGTTGGTGAATAATTGGTATATTTATTGTTTGGGTTACCATCATTATAATAATAGTTATCACTCTCAACAGTATTAAAAGTCAATTTTGCGATGGCCTCTTTTTTGTCAGCATAAAATAGAACCAAAGAAGAATTGCTATTTAAAATACTACAAGCTAAATCGGATTTCACTTTTGTAAGATCTTCATTATTATCAGAAAAATTTTTGTAATAGTCTTTTGCTAACTGGTCAACATTGACAGCTCCTGATATTTTAAGATTACCCAATTGAATCCATGCGTTGGCTGAATTCAAAAATTCACTGATATCTTCAGGGGTTTCTACATTGCTGTTATTCATCGCATTGATCTTGTCATAGGAATAATTCCCTTTGGTATCAAATGCTCCGCTCAGAATGTTATTCTTATCTTGTTTGAAGGCAAAATCCCATTTTATGTCCTTATCGTTGTAGGTGAACGTTTCCAAAAAAGTAAAACCTTTTTCCAGGCTGACGCTGATACTTTCACTGCTAGGCAGATCATAGTTGTTGTATGTAGCATCCATTTCAATTCCTAAAATCCTGGTGTTGCCATTCCAGATATTCATATCAAGCGATTTAAGTTGTTCCATTCCCTCAAAATTAGTATTTGAAGCAATTTGGCTTGAAATATTATTTAATGTTATCTTACCATTATTTGTCAAACTTTCTCCAATTGGAAACTTAAATGTTATTTCATCGCTGCTTTTTACATAAGCAAAGGTGTCCACTGTGCTGTTATAAGTATATATACCTCCAAACTCTTTCAGGTAATCATTTAGTGTGGAAGATTCATTAGCAATGACCAAAGAAGAACGTAGATTCTCCAGTTTCATTAAATTTTTGTCCATTCCGGCAACAGGTGCCAACATACTAACGACTTTATTAAAGACAGATGTATTTGAACTTACATTCATACTTATAGGAAGGTTCAGAAAATCCTGAACGGTACTTATAGATGAAAGATTTTTCAAATCATCCATCTGATCCATAACCTTAAGCCCTTCTGCTTCAATGTTTTCTTTGTTTTCTTCAACTGTGTATTTAGCAAATTCGAGATTGCTATCCTCCTTATCTTTGCAGGATGTAACACCAATTCCGATAATTGCAGCACTAAAAATTAAAATCAGTTGCTTTCTCATGTCTGTCAAATTTTGTTTTAAATTGATAAAGTTTTAGCAAAAGTAATTGTTTTTTTTGATAATTTCTAATCTGAATATTTAATCATGCTTTAGCCTGTAATAACTGAGCACTTTATTTGTTTTTAACAATTTTTTTATCGGGCAAACTGATCCGATGGAAATATGTTATACCGAAGAATTTATTGAAGGGGTATTGCAGTAGGTAATTTGTCATTAAATTGATCAATCACGCCAAATAACCATAGCCAACCCTCAATCCATAACGTCATTCCATCGGTAGCCCACTTTTTGTTAGAAGTGTCCGTCATGATGGCTCCGTCATGCTCATGCTTGTTACGTTCTTAACTATACGGTTTGGGCTCAGAAGAGAATTTTCCCGCTTGATGCGGTTGATCCGCTCTTTGTAAGCTGTTAAAGAATTCTCAGTACGTTTTTCCAGGTGCTTCATTTCTTTCTTTTAAGATGGAGTTAAAAATTGAAATACCTCGAATATACCTTAAAAAAAGGGCACTAACTATATCAATCAGTGCCCTTTCTGTGAAGTAAAAATCTTTTTACCCCTTAATATAATTCACCAACCACTCACCCACCTCACTGGTCGAATGCGCCACCTGATCAGCCTTCGTCGTAATATCTTCCGTCACAAAACCCGCATCCATACTAGCCGTCACAGCCTCCCGAATTAAAGCACCCTCTTCCATTAACCCGAATGCATACTCAAACATCAAAGCCGCTGAAAGCACCGTAGCCAAAGGATTGGCAATATTCTTACCAGCAGCCTGAGGATACGAACCATGAATCGGTTCAAAAACCGAAGTGTGCAGACCAACCGAAGCAGAAGGCAACAAACCCATAGAACCCGTAATAACAGAAGCCTCATCGGTCAAAATATCGCCGAACATATTTTCGGTCACCATCACATCAAAACTGGCAGGCCATTGAATCAAACGCATGGCAGCATTGTCCACAAACATATATTCCGTTTCAATATCCGGATATTGAGGAGCCATTTCCTGAGCAATCTGACGCCAAAGACGGGAAGTTTCCAGCACGTTGGCTTTATCCACAACAGTCAGTTTTTTACGACGTTTGCCTGCATATTCGTAAGCCAGTTTCAAAACACGTTCAATTTCTTCGCGGGTGTAAGAACACGTATCAACAGCACTGTTTCCATCTTCGCTGCGACCTTGTGGGCGACCAAAATAAAGTCCGCCAGTCAGTTCACGAATACACATGAAATCTGCATTTTCAACGAGGTCTGTGCGCAAAGGAGAACGACTGAGCAGAGAAGGAAAAACAGTCACCGGACGAACGTTACCATAAAGACCCAGTTTTTTACGCATAGCCAGCAAACCTTGTTCCGGACGCACTTTGGCCGTTGGGTCGTTGTCGTATTTGGGAGCACCGACGGCACCGAAAAGCACGGCGTCGGATTTCATACAAAGTTCGTGAGTGCTATCGGGATACGGATTACCCGTAGCGTCAATGGCACAGGCACCAACTAAAGCCGATTCATACGTGAGGGTGTGTCCGAATTTTTCACAAACGGCTTTCGTTACATTCAAGGCCTGTTCTACAACTTCAGGACCAATTCCGTCACCCGGAAGTACAGCAATATTCAATTTCATAGATAAATAGTATAAATTTTAAGCTTCAATTATATTCAACATTTTAACGGTAGCCTTAATGGCTGCTTCCGTCTGGTCGGCGTCCAATCCACTGGTTCGGAAGTTTTTGTTTTCGTACGACCAGAAAATCACCGTCTGAACAAAAGCGTCGGTTCGTCCACCAGGAGGTATGGTTACCTCGTAATTGGTCAAGACAGGCAAACTGCGACCCTGCGTTTTATAGATGCTGCGCAAGGCCTTCATGAAGGCATCGTACTGGCCATCGCCTGCAGAGGTTTCCTGATACACAACGCCGTGGATTTCGAGCATGACGGAGGCTATGGGTTTTAAACCCTGAGTCAACGAAAGTGAATAATTCAGGATTTTTACTGCCCCTTCACCCGTGGTCTGTTTTAAGACATCGGAAATGATGTAGGGTAAATCTTCCTGAGTAACCAACTCCTTTTTATCGCCCAATTGAATGATCCGTTCCGTGACCAAAAGCATGGACTCTTCATCCAGTTCAATGCCCAGTGCATCCAGATTTTTGCGGATACTGGCTTTACCGGATGTTTTCCCCAAGGCATATTCGCGGGTACGACCGAATCGTTCAGGCAATAAGTCGTTGTAATAGAGATTGTTTTTAGCATCACCGTCGGCATGAATGCCGGCACACTGGGTGAAAACATTGTCACCAATGACGGGTTTGTTGGCAGGAATGCGGACACCCGAATAGGATTCCACGATTTTGCTAACCGAGGTGAGTTTATCTTCCCGAACATTGGTTTCCATTTTAAGCTGATCGTGTAAAACAGCAATGACGCTGGTCAGCGCCGGATTTCCTGCACGCTCGCCCAATCCATTTACGGTGGTGTGAACGCCTTTCACTCCTACGCGGGCAGCAGCAAAAACATTGGCCACAGCCAAATCATAATCGTTGTGCGCATGAAAGTCAAAATGCAAATCGGGATAACGTTTCACCATTTGTCCGCAAAAATCAGCCGTTTGGTCGGGGTTCAGAATACCTAAAGTATCCGGCAACATAAAACGCTTGATAGATTGATCTTTCAGTCCATCCATCAGAAAAAACACATATTCCGGTGAGCTCACCATACCGTTGGACCAGTCTTCCAGATAAAGGTTTACTTCAATTCCTTCAATCTGAGCCAAAGAAATTTCATTTTTGATATCCTGAAGATGCTCTTCCGGTTTTTTTCGTAGCTGTTCGGTTACATGTTTCAGGGAACCTTTGGTCAGCAGATTGATAACACGACAACCCGTTTCTTTCACCCATCTCAGGGAAACGCCGTTATCGATAAAACCCAGAATTTCAACCCGATCCAGGACGTCGTGCAAGGAAGCCCAGGCTGCAATGCGCTTGACAGCTTCAAATTCGCCGGTTGAAACCCGTGCCGAGGCGACCTCAACCCTATCCACTTTCAACTCCTCCAACAACAGCCGGACTATACTGAGCTTTTCCTGAATGGCAAACGAGACACCGGAAGTTTGCTCCCCGTCCCGTAAAGTCGTATCCATTATTTCTACCTGCATCTTTCTCTCTTTAATTTTCCACCCAATTTATTTGGACGATTTTTCCCAACTTTCGATCTTATTCTTGTTGCTTAAAAGAAAATCAATATCATCAAAACCCTTCAACAAGCAGTTTCTCTTATAGGTATTGATCTGAAATTTCTCGCTGGCACCATTCTCATTGTTTGTGACAGTCTGATCTTCCAGATTAACGGTTAAAGTGGCCAAAGGATTCGCTTTCACCGCTGCAAAAATTTCCGCTAAAAACCCTTCACTGACAACAACAGGCAGAACACCGTTATTAAGTGAATTGTTTTTAAAAATATCAGCGAAAAAACTGGAAACAACTACTTTGAAACCGTAACCGGCTACAGCCCAGGCTGCATGTTCGCGGCTGGAACCACTGCCAAAATTTTTACCGGCTACCAAAATGGAACCGCTGTAGGTGGAGTCGTTCAGCACAAAGTCCTTAATGGGTTGATTGTCGCTGTCGTAACGCCAATCTCTGAATAAGTTGTCACCAAATCCATCTTTTGAGGTTGCTTTCAAAAAGCGGGCCGGTATAATCTGGTCGGTATCCACGTTCTCTATGGGAAGAGGAACAATGGTTGAGGTAAGGGTTATAAACTTTTCCATGCTAATTTTATATTTCAAGACAGGTTTTAAAAGCCGTCTCCTTATTTTATAATTAATTGATTTCCTTCGTGTTCGATAATGCTTTTACGCCAATTTTCCGGAACAGGAATACTTTTCATGTTTTGGACATCGTAACAAACAAGTACCGCTGTACACGTAGAGAGTAATTCTCCTGTATCGCTGTTTACCAACCTATGATTCATCGTAATGCTCTTGTTTCCAAGAATGGCAACGCGAGTTTCCACAAAGATTTTATTCCTCATATAAATGGGCAACAAATAGTCTATCTTGATGGAAGCACCAACCACTCCAAGTTTAATGTAATCCAGATCTGGCATCACATGGTCAAAGTAATCCATCTTTCCGGCATCGTAATAGTTCTGATATACCGTATTGGATACATGTCCCATAATGTCCACATCGTTGAAACGAACCTGAATGGGTACTACAAATTTATAGTTGGTTACCATGGCTTAGATTCTGGGATCCGTGATAAAGCCTGTAACGGCAGCAGCAGCAGCAACAAGTGGGCCAGCCAGAATGGTTCGTGAACCGGGGCCCTGACGACCTTCAAAATTTCGGTTGGAAGTGGATACGGCATATTTTCCTGCAGGTATCTTATCTTCGTTCATAGCCAGACAAGCGGAACAACCTGGTTGACGCAGCTGAAATCCTGCAGCTTCCAGAATTTTATCAAGGCCTTCTTCACGCACCTGAGCTTCAACGGCCCAAGATCCGGGAACCAACCAGGCTATAACTCCGTCGGCTTTCTTTTTGCCCTTTACATAGTCTGCAAATACACGAAAATCTTCGATACGTCCATTGGTACAACTTCCCAAAAAGATGTAGTCAATTTTTTTGCCCAACATCTTTTCGCCCGGTTTGAAACCCATGTATTCCAGAGATTTACCGTAGGAAATTTTACTGGACTCATCGATGCTTTCCATCGTAGGAATAGATTGAGTGATGCCTAAACCCATACCTGGGTTGGTACCGTAAGTGACCATTGGTTCGATGTCTTCAGCCTTAAAAGTTATTTCTTTATCAAAAACAGCATCGTCATCCGTTTTCAAGGTTTCCCAGTAGGCAACAGCGTCGTCCCACTCTTTGCCTGTAGGTGCAAATTCCCTGCCTTTCACGTAAGCGATTGTTGTTTCATCCGGTGCAACCAATCCTCCACGGGCACCCATTTCAATGGATAAATTGCAAAGAGTCAGACGACCTTCCATGCTCAGGGCACGAATGGCTTCACCTGCGTACTCTACAAAATAACCTGTAGCACCACCGGTGGTCACTTTTGCAATCACATACAAGGCCATATCTTTGGCAGAAACACCCTTGCCGAGCGTTCCGTCGATGGTGATACGCATACGCATGGGTTTAGACTGCAACACGCATTGCGAAGCCATCACCATTTCCACTTCGGAAGTTCCGATACCAAAAGCAACAGCACCTAAGGCACCGTGTGTTGAAGTATGTGAATCACCGCAAACAATGGTCATTCCGGGTAAGGTCAAACCATTTTCAGGTCCAACTACGTGAATAACACCGTTTTTAATATGTCCCAATCCGTAAAGCGTAATGCCGAATTCATTGGCATTTTTAGTCAGTGTTTCCACCTGATGACGCGAAATTGGGTCTTGGATGGGTTGTTCCTGATTGAGGGTAGGAATGTTATGATCCGGAATGCAATACGTCTTATCCGGACGTAAAAAGGTCAAGTTCCTGTTGCGCATGCCCTGAAAGGCTTGCGGGCTGGTCACTTCGTGGCAATAATGCCTGTCAATGTATAACTGGGTAGGTCCGTCTTCAACGGTTGCAACTACGTGCTTTTCCCAAATTTTATCAAATAATGTCTTTCCCATATTCTTTTATCTTTGAACGAATTACTTTTTTACAAATTTATTGATGGCGTCAATGTAGGCTTCCACAGAGGCAACTACAATGTCGGTATTGCCGGAGAAACCGTAATAAGTAACGCCTGCGTGTTCCACTTGCATGTGCACTTTACCGGTATCGTCACTTCCTTCAGTAATAGCCTGAATCAGGAACTCCTGCAAAGTCATATCCCGTTTAATGATGCATTTCAACGCTTTAATGGCAGCATCAACAGGGCCGTTACCGGACGCTGCAGCTTCAAACTTTTCACCTGCAATATCCAGACAAATACTGGCTACTGCTTTCACACCCTTTCCGGATACCACCTGCAAATGATCCAGCTTAATGTGCTTATCATCGGTGCGTTCCATTCCAACCAACAACAAGATATCTTCATCGTTGAAATCTTTCTTGGCATCGGCTAATTTAAGAAATTCCTGATAAACTTCCTGCAAACGTTCGCCTTCAATTTCAACGCCCAAAGCTGAAAGGCGATGCTTCAAAGCAGCACGTCCGCTTCTGGCCGTCAAAACGATGGAATTTTCATCGATACCCACATCTTTTGGATCAATAATTTCATAGCTTTCACGGTTTTTCAAAACTCCATCCTGATGAATGCCGGATGAGTGCGCAAAAGCGTTTCTGCCTACGATGGCCTTGTTGGGCTGAATGGGCATATTCATCAAATTGGAAACCATGCGGCTGGTCTGTGAAATCAGCTGCGTATTGATGTTGGTAATGTAAGGAATATCCTGATGGCTTTTTATAATCATGGCGATTTCTTCCAACGCCGTATTTCCTGCACGTTCGCCAATACCGTTGATGGTTACTTCCACCTGACGGGCACCATTCAGGATACCTGCCATGGTGTTGGCTGTAGCCATACCCAGGTCGTTGTGGCAATGGGTAGAAAGGATGGCCTTGTGAACATTCGAGACGTTTTCCATCAGGAATTTTATTTTTTCACCATAGACATTGGGCAAACAGTAACCTGTGGTATCGGGGATATTGACCACTGTTGCACCTGCCTTGATAACGGCCTCTACAACTCTGGCAAGATAAACGTTGTCGGTGCGGCCTGCATCTTCTGCATAAAATTCCACGTCTTCCACGTATTTCTTGGCATACTTGACGCAAGCAATGGCGCGTTCCAGAATATCGTCCTGGTTGGAATTGAATTTGTACTTGATGTGGTAATCCGAGGTCCCAATACCAGTATGAATACGACCACGTTTGGCATATTTCAGGGCTTCAGCTGCCACATCGATGTCTTTTTCAACCGAGCGGGTCAAAGCACAAATCGTTGGCCAGGTCACCGCTTTTGATATTTCCACCACCGATTTGAAATCCCCAGGGCTGGAAATAGGAAAACCCGCTTCAATGACATCAACACCCAAGGATTCAAGTGCTTTGGCCACCTGAATCTTTTCTACGGTGTTCAATTGACATCCAGGAACTTGTTCACCATCGCGCAAGGTCGTATCAAAAATAAATACTTTGTCAGACATGTTGCTAATATTTTAAGTTGTTTAATTTCTTTTTTATAAATTCGATCCAATATACTAAAAAACCCTTCTTGCAAAGGTAGCAAGAAGGGTTTTGTTTTCGTTTATCTATTGACTAACACACTATCTTACTACCTTGTTACTATTCCAGTAGAATAATACCAATTAGAGAAATAATGTGTAAAATATTGTTTGTCATATGAATTCTTTTGTTTTAACGATGCAAAGATAGGCGTTTATTTATAATATGCAATAGATTATACTATTTTTCATCATAAATGTTACAATATAAAAGATTTTTGAGGCTTTTTAATGTTTTTTGTTCGTAAAATGATTCAACATACCCTTATTTAAAACAAATTAAACAAGCACAAATATATTTGTCAACTTGATTTTCCAACTATTCATCAGTATCTTTCACTCACTTTATAAAAACAAGAACACATGAAAGGTAAAATAGTTTTCATTACAGGCGCCAGTAGTGGTATTGGCGAAGGCTGTGCCCGTAAATTCGCTTCGGAAGGCTGCGATCTGATTTTAAATGCCAGAAACAACGATAAACTACTGGCAATCAAGTCAGAGCTGGAGTCAAAACACGGCATTGAAGTTTACCTTTTACCTTTCGACGTTCGCAACCGGGAAGCTGCTCAATCATCCATTAAATCCCTTCAGGGAAAATGGAAAGACATTGACGTTCTGATTAACAATGCGGGTTTGGTCATCGGTGTAGATAAACAACAGGAGGGAAACATGGACGAATGGGACACCATGATTGATACCAACATCAAAGGTCTGCTTACCATCACCCGACTTGTAACACCGGGCATGGTGGAAAGAGGAAAAGGACACATTATTAATATCGGTTCTATTGCCGGTGACGCAGCGTATGCTGGTGGCAGCATCTATTGCGCCACGAAGGCTGCAGTAAAGGCACTTTCGGATGGATTAAGGATAGATTTGGTGGATACTCCATTGAGAGTGACCAACATTAAACCCGGTATGGTGGAAACTAATTTCTCAGTGACTCGCTACAGAGGGGATAAACTGGCTGCAGACAATTTTTACAAAGGCATTCAGCCTCTGACTGGTGATGATGTGGCTGAAACCGTTTATTATGCGGCTTCTGCTCCGGCGCATATACAGATAGCGGAAGTGTTGCTGATGCCGAGTTATCAGGCAACGGCGACGGTGGCGTTTCGGAAATAGGCTAAGGTTGGGTTTACCTTATTCAAACCCAATCCACCTTTTCCTCAGCCAGCTTCAGCTGTTCCGGACTCCCAACATCAAACCATTCAGCATTACTCACATCAAACATCCTGATTTCATAATTTCTCGACAAGCGCAAATAAACATCCATAATGGAAAAGACCCCTTCCTCCGTCATCAAGGGGAAAATTTCCGGATGAATGAGATGAATGCCTGTAAATCCATAACGTTGTAAGTTTTCCACCGAAGGTCTGGTAATCCTTTGACCACCTGTCTTCACATTTTCCCAGCCACAAAGTAAACCGGATTCATTAAACAGCAAATAACGGTCACTTTCAATCTTTTGAACAGCCAAAGTGACTAAATGCAAGGGATTTTCAACACTGAAATGCAGATCGGCCTTTTCCAGTGCTTTTAGATCTACGGTTGAAAGTACATCTACATTATGCACTATAAAAGCATCGTCCTCCAGCACGGACTGCATTTTCTTTAGCCCCCCACCCGTTTCAAGCAGCAATTCCCTTTCATCGGAAACCTGAATCTGCATTTCGGGGTTTGCCAGGGAATACTCCTTTATATAACCTTCCACCCTGTCGGCAAAAGCGTGTACATTCACAACGACCTCTTTTATACCGGCAGCCTTCATTTTCTGCAAGGTATGACCAAGCATGGCCACACCTTTAACTTCGACCAAAGCTTTGGGTTTATCTTTTGTATAGGGATAAAGTCTTGTACCTAGACCAGCTGCAAAAATAACTGCTCTCATCCTTGAATATGTTTTTTCAATAAGTTACTCAAATAGTCCGATTCCAGCATTCGTTTAAAACAAGCTTTCAATTCGGGCACTTCAACGGGTAACGTCCAGTTTTCCAAAAGGTCGGCAAACATTTCGAGAGCCGGTGGAATGCTTTCCATAAAACCCGGTTTTTTTTCCACAACACCTCTGAAACCAAAAGCACCCATGGCCTGCATCAGACGTATCAAAACGAAACCCTGATAGTATCCCATGAAAGCAACTTTATCTACTTCGATTTTTTTAGAAAGCTCCTCCACGTAAAATTCAATCAATTCCTGACGCGCAACCTTTGGAACACGCGCCTTAGCGTCAAAAAGCAAACTGGCCGGATCGTATTGCAAAGCACCGCGGCGACCACCCTGATAATCGATAAAAAATGGTTCACCGTTCGAAATCATAATATTGGCCGATTGAAAATCACGAAACAGAAAATAGTCGCTGCGTTCCTGAAGCAGGTAATCGGTGAAATTCCGGAAATCATCTTCCAAAGCCTGCTCATCAAAAGGAATCCTCACCAGCTTCAGAAAATAGTATTTAAAATAATTCAGGTCCCACATCATGGAGTCCCGGTCAAAAGCTGCACGTGGATAGCATTTTTTATAATCGATGCAATCTTTTCCTTTCAGTTGTAATTCAACCAGTCCTGTCAGAGTCTTTTTATAAAGAACTTTCAGTTCCTCGTCGAAGGCACGGTCTTTCACTTTGTCAAAAAGCGTATCAGATCCAAAATCTTCTAGCAAATAGACACCTTCTATGAAATCTTCCAAATAGATTTCGGGTACCGCCAAACCTTCTTTCCGGAAATTTTTGGAAAAAGACAGGAAGGCATCGTTCTCACGGGCATCTGAATTCCAGGCTCCAAGCGCTGAAAACGAACCGGCTTTCATGCGGCAATAGCTGCGATAAGAACCACTTTGAGGTAAAAAACTGATCTGCTGAGGTTCAATGCCACACCATTTTTCAAACATTAGAGCGAGGACTGCCAATTTATCTTTTTCCACGGGAATATTTTTTTCGCAAATGTAAAGGATTTTATGTTCTGTATCGCATTACTGAATAATATATTTAAAACACTTTTCGACTATAATTAGTACAAATAGGACACCTAAAAGGATAAAATTAAAACAATTCCTGGCAAATTCTTAAAAAACTTTAATGTCAGCTAATGCCCATTTATAGAATCATTTTGAAACCATTTTTCATCTTACACAATCTTTTTTCTACTTTTATGTTATTTTTTATGTCTTTTTGTTTTGTAATATAAAATTTAATCCATATGTTTGCATCGTGAATTAGATGAACAGTTTTACAACTAAAAAAATTGAATTATGAAAGATTCTTTAAAAACGATTTCAAAAGGCCTTTTAGGCATGGTATTCTTATCAACGACAGTTATCGCAGCTGCCCAAGAATCAAAAGGTAGTTTTAATGTAGGCGCAGATGTAGTAAGTTCGTATGTTTGGCGTGGTGTAGCTCAAGGTTCCAATGAGCCCAATATTCAGCCAAGTGTTTCATATACAAATGGTGGACTAACAATTGGAGTCTGGGGATCAGGTAATTTATCCGGAAGTATTAAGGAAGCAGATTTGTATGCAACATACGCCGTTTCCAGTTTATTTTCAGTAACCCTGACAGACTACAATTGGACATTTACTCCAGGTACCAGCTATTTCAAATACAGCAATGGAACCGATCACCAATTTGAAGGTACGATTTCTTACGCTGGTGTTGCATGCTGCCCACTGAGTGCGTCCATCAATACAATTTTTTACGGTGCAGACAAAAAAGCGTCTGATGGCAAACAGGCATATTCAACCTATGTAGAACTAGGGTATCCGATAGCTTCAAATGCTAAAGTTTTTGCAGGAGCAAGTCTTTCAGAAAGTAGCATTTATGCTACTAGCGGTTTTGGAGTAACCAACGTAGGTCTTAAGGTTAGCAAATCCATTGAAATCAGCGACAAGTTTAGTTTACCGGTTTATGGGATTGCAGGAGTCAATCCAAAAGCAGAAAGTGCCTTCCTGGTGGTAGGGGTAACACTTTAATCAGTATATTTTCAAGATTTTATAGGTTTCTATTTCAGGTATTAGGTTTATAGGTTTTATAGGTTAGTTCTTTAGGTTAAGAAAAATTACACACTTATTAATTTTAATTGTTATGAGTAAAACAACGACACTCCCCGAAAGGGGGCGATATTTCTCGAGGATCATCGAGAACATGTCAAAGCCGAAAGATTGGAAACTTTTTGCTACCATCTTCGGGGGAAAAATGATAGGTATAGCCGTTGCAATTGTCGGTATGGTTTTTATCTCCAGTTTAATTTCAGGCTCAACAGCTCAGGCTGCTGATACATATACTGCCCATGAGACATCTGTTATCAATGCTATAAACACCATGTGGGTTTTGGTTGCAGCGGCTTTGGTATTTGGTATGCAAGCTGGGTTTGTGATGCTCGAAGCAGGGTTTGCAAGAAAACGTGAAACAGTGAATATTCTGGTAGAATGTGCGCTTGACACAGCTATTTGTGGTGTTTCCTTTTATGCTATTGGTTATGCATTCATGTTTGGAGCGGGTAACGGATTTATTGGTACGCAATATTTCTTTTTACAAGGAGCCCCTGCAACCTATGGATCAACAGGTGTCGCTCTGTTAGCGCATTGGATTTTCCAATTTGCTTTTGCTGATACCGCTTCCACCATCACTTCAGGTGCAATGATTGGACGTACCAGTTTCCGTGGTGATATCATTTACAGCATTTTTGTAACAGCTATTATTTATCCGATCATCGGCCATTGGGCTTGGGGTCCTGATGGATTTTTAGCACTGATGGGAACACCCGGACACTTCTTACCTTCTTTAGGTCAACCTTTCCGTGACTTTGCGGGTTCTACAGTGGTTCACACGATTGGTGGTATGGTTTCATTGGCAGGTGCCATTGTTTTAGGCCCGAGAATCGGACGTGTTTTCCTTAGAGATGACAAAGTTAAAGGCGGTTTACCCCCAGCTCACAGCTTACCTCTAGCTGCTATTGGAGCATTCTTACTTTGGTTTGGATGGTACGGTTTTAACCCTGGTAGCACACTTTCAGGTATGGATTACGAGGGTATCGGACGTGTTGCAGCCAACACCACTCTTGCCGCTTGTACAGGTGCATTGGCCGCTATGTTTTGCGCTCTTTGGATTGGTCCTTTCAAAGGAAAATTTGATACAGGTTTCACCTTAAATGGAATGTTGGCAGGTCTTGTAGCTATTACAGCACCTTGCTATTGGGTTTCTCCCCTTGGAGCATCAATTATTGGTCTTGTAGCCGGTTTGCTTGTCTTTGGCGGAGTCTATTTGCTTGAATTCTTAAGAATCGATGATCCCGTGGGTGCAGTTCCAGTACATGGTATAAATGGTATCTGGGGTACCCTATCTCTAGGATTGTTCGCAAGTGGCGAATACGGATTTACAGGCCCGATGGGTCCAGACAACACTTCTCCAGTAACCGGTCTTTTCTACGGTGGTGGTTTTGATGTTCTCAAAGCACAGGCAGTTGGTAGTTTAATTGTAACTGTAGCCACTTTAGCCGCTGCGTTTATCGTGATGTACTTTGTCAGTAAATTGCCTTATCCATACAAACTTCGTGTGGAACCAGAAGGCGAAACTTGCAGTGGAGGTATTGATGTTTGGGAACATGGAGCAGAAGCTTATACTGATTAACGTGTCATATTGAAAACTATAGAAATATTAGTATCTTTATTTTTGATAAGTCATTCATTTATAAAGGGCTAATATTTCTTTATCAAAAAGGCATCGTTGTTAGAGTTCCATTCAAAAGTGTTTAATATTTAATTTAACTTATTATGAAAAAAATAGAAGCAATTATCAGACGCTCCAAATTCGATGAAATAAAAGCGGCATTGCATGAAATTGATATTGATTTTTTCACCTATTCTGAAACCATTGGTGTAGGTAACGAACGGAAAAGAAAAGAAGTTTTACGTGGCAGAGACACTGAATTTATTTCACGTCTCACATTATCGATCGTTGTCCGTGACATCAACCTTCGCAAAACAGTCGATTGCCTTTTAGAGCATGCCTATACCGGCGAAATCGGTGATGGAAAGATTTTCGTGTACGACGTTGAAGAATCCTATCGCATTCGTACTAAAGAAAGTGGCGACGAGTCGCTTTACATGAAAGAATAATTGATAAAACGAGCTATGTATCCTACATAAATTCATTCATATCTTATTGCAATTTAAACATTTTAAGCAGGCTATCCCAAATGAGATAGCCTGCTTTTTTCCAATATAATTGGTACATGTTCAGCAAACTTGAATGCTTAGGCGTAAAAACGAATTCAAATCTATCCCACAATCTATTAGCCTCTTCAGGTTCAAATACGTCATAGAAATCTGAAGCATCGTGTGTTTTGAAGTTATCCATTACCCGTTTTATCTTTTTTGCTTGTGGGTACATTTCATCTGATATTCGTTTTATGAACATTGTCAGCCTTTTTTTGTTTTATATTTAGTTACTTCGACAATCCTATTCCTATTTAATGACTCATTCGCACTAAAAATGTTGACCATACCATGTGTTATGTATTCAAAATTAACTCTTGCTTCTTGACCTGGTCTCATAGCAGTTGATGCAATTTATTCTATCAATTGTTTTGGTGATTCGTCCATACACACAACCGGATAATCCTCACTATATGGCAATTTATAAAAAGCCAAAACCCGTTCCATATTGGCTACAAAATAAATGCTGTGTTCCGGGGAATTACCCAACTCTTTACCTTCCAGGGTTAAGTTCTTTTTTTAGAACCTCTCTAACAGTAACATGAAAAATATAAACCATATATTCTAATTCGACCATTATATCTGCCAATAAAGCAAGGACCATTTTGAAAAACCTGCTGGTGACTCACTGCAACAAAGGGTTACTAATTTTGCCTCTAAATCTCCATACGCTTATTTCTTGTAAGTTTGAGTGAAAGAACGAGGCTCTAATGCACTTAAAACCCTCAACTTCTGTCTGACTTAACTTATTAGTGTACAGTATCATATTCCGTTTTGCTGCAAAGACAATAAATATAGCTATTTAGTATTGCTAATTTAAAAAACAATTATGAAAAAAAAATGAATCTAATTCCATTATTAATTAATCTTAAATTAAATGAATTATGGCTATTAACCAACACGAGACGAAAACAAAATTCGTACAAAGGTTTACGCACAAAGCCTTTGGTCGATTGTTAAGTATTTTGATGCTTCTCTTTGTTGTGCAATTATGTTGCATACAGAAGATCAATGCGCAAGACAAGAAAGTAACAGTCCATGCGATGAATGTACCATTGGCCGATTTACTGAATGATTTGAGTAAACAAACCAATTATCAGTTTTTCTACAGTAATGACGTGATTAATCCAAATCAGCTGATCACATTGAATGTTGATAGCATGCCATTAAAAGATGCGCTGAATCAACTTTTAATAGGGAAAAACACTGGATTTCAATTGAAAAACAATCAAATCCTATTGGTTAAGAAAAATGAGGAACCAAAACCTAAAAGTGCACAACAAAACTCCAGAAAAATTACAGGAAATGTGACCGATGTTAACGGTCAGGTTTTACCGGGAGTAACACTGAAGATAAAAGGTTCCTCTACCGGAACAATAACGGATGCAAATGGTAACTATTCGCTCGACAATGTTACTTCTGACAATACAGTGCTTATCTCTTTTATTGGAATGCAAAGCAGAGAAGTTCAAGTGGATGATCAAAATGTATTGAATATAAAGCTTAGTGAATCTGCTTCTGTATTGGATGAGGTGGTAGTAGTCGGGTATGGAGTTCAAAAAAAGGTAACACTTACCGGAGCCGTTTCATCTATTAAAGGAGATGACGTTATAAAAACTAAGAATGAGAATATTCAGAATATGGTTGCCGGTAAAATTTCCGGTGTACGTGTGACTCAAAAAACTTCTGAACCGGGTGCATTCAATAACAATTTCGATATACGTGCTATGGGTACACCTTTATTTATAATTGATGGTGTGCCTCGTACAAATGAAGACTTCCAACGCCTGGATCCAAACGACATTGATAACATGTCTGTGTTGAAAGATGCTTCTGCGGCAATATATGGTGTGCGCGCTGCAAACGGTGTTGTTTTGGTTACTACTAAAAGAGGTAGCAATAATAAAATTGAATTGAACTATTCGGGTTCCTTCGCCTGGCAGATTCCATCAGGATTACCTGCCACAGTGAATGCCATTGACTATATGACTCTTCGTAATGAGGGTCAAATACATAATGTTAACGGTGGTACCCCACTTTTTAACGATGCTCAGTTTAATGATTATTTGACCGGGAAAAAAACAAGTACTAACTGGTATCCGTTGGTATTTTCCAATTATGCCCCGCAAACAATACACAACCTGAGTGTCACAGGTGGTAATGATAAAACGACCTATTATGTGGGTCTTGGGTACCAGTACCAGGAAGGTTTTTTCAAAACAAAAGACCTGAATTACAGTAAATATAACATCCGTTCAAACATAACCACCAAAATCACAGATCGTCTTACTTTCGATTTAAACCTGAATCTGGTGATGGACGAACAGAATCGTCCATACCAGGATTCATGGTGGATTATCCGTGGCTTCTGGAGACAGGGTCCTCAAATTCCTGCTTACGCCAACAACGATCCAACCAAGCTTTATCAGGGACTGATTGAAGGTGATAATCCTTTATCATTTATGGACGCGAATGTTAGTGGTTCCAGAAAATACAATAATAAATGGATTCAACCTGCAGCCAGTCTTAAATATGAAATTCCCGGCGTGAAAGGATTGTATTTGAAAGGAATGTTTAGTTATGACTATTATACTTCAAACAATACCGTTTACCAAAAAGAATATAATCAATACCGGTATGATGAAGCTTCGGCTACCTACAGTACGTTTATCCGTCAATCGCCAAACAGAATTAGTAGAGATGCTACTTTTAGATCACAATTAATGGGTCAGGCTTCATTAAACTACAACGGCACATTTGGCAAAAACCAGGTGGGTGGTCTAGTTGTTTGGGAAACTCAGGAAAAAAAGAGTGATAACTTTTCAGCACAGAGAGACCTGGTACTTCAGTTGCCTTACCTGTTTGCAGGTGTTTCAACCGGACAACTTGCAACTATGAATTCATCTGCCAATGCGCTTTATAACAATTCAAATCTAGGGTTGGCAGGTAAATTCAACTATGCATACGACAACAAATATCTGGCCGAACTTATGTTCCGTTATGACGGATCCTCGAAATTTGCTCCGGGTTCACAATGGGGTTTCTTTCCGGCAGCTTCGTTGGGTTGGCGTCTTTCTGAAGAAAAATTCTTCAAAAATTCAGAAAGTTTATTGTTCATCAATCAATTGAAACTTCGTGCTTCTTATGGTAAAACAGGAGATGACAATGCATCCAGTTATCAATTTATTTCAGGTTATAACTACCCTGCAGGTAGTGATAGCAGAAATTTTACAGGAGGTTATGATTTTAACGGAAGTTTCAACGCCAGTGCTAACAACAAAGGAATTCCGAATAAATTAATTACCTGGTATACTGCAAAGTCATTTGACATGGGTGTTGATATAGAAGCCTGGAATGGTCTTTTAGGCTTTACCGGTGACTACTTCTCCAGAATACGTGACGGACTTTTGACCAAAAGAAACGGAGGTATCCCTACTGTAGTAGGTGCAGGCCTTCCCGATGAAAACCTGAACAGTGACCGCACCTACGGTTTTGATCTTGAAGTATCCCATAGAAACAAGATAGGAGATTTCAAATACAGCGTAAAGGGTCTATTTTCCCTGACCCGTATTAAAAGACTTTATGTTGAAAGCCGCGCCTTTGGTAGCTCATGGGACAACTGGAAAAATAACCAAAACAATCGTTTGCAGGGTGTCCACTCTGGATTAACGGGTGATGGACAGTACCAAACATGGCAGGAAATCTTGTCTTCTCCAACTTATACCGGCAGGGGAACTGTTATTGGTGACTATAAATACCAGGACTGGAATGGTGATGGTCAAATCGATGGTAATGATGTACATCCCATTCAATTCGACCAGTATCCCTGGATGAACTTTAGTATGAACTTGAATGCTTCCTATAAAGGTTTTGATTTTGACTGTTTGTTTCAGGGTTCAGGAATGGGCTCATTAATATATGGTGAACAACTTCGTCAACCTATGTGGGGTAGCAACGATTCAGGTGCTATGCAGCAATTTATGGATAGATGGCACCCGGTAGATCCTAAAGCAGATCCCTATGATCCTGCAACTGTATGGACAAGCGGACATTTTGCTTACACCGGAACATTGCCTGATGAAAACTCTACATTCAACAGTGTAAATGGCGCTTATTTACGCTTAAAGAGTATTGAACTCGGTTATTCAATTCCATCAAAGGTGGTTAATATTTTAGGTGTGAAGAATGTGCGGGTTTATGCAAATGCTTATAACCTGTTCACGATTACTCAGGTTCAATTTGTTGACCCGGAACATCCAAATGATACTTATGGATATTTGTATCCTTTGAATAAAACAGTTACTGTTGGTTTAAATGTCAAATTCTAATACATATATAAATTATGAAGCTGAAATATTTTTTATTCGCCATACTGACGTTTAGTGGTGGATTAATTTCTTGCTCAAATTATTTGGACATTCCACCCATGAATGTAGTGCAAGACAAAGACCTTTTTTCAAATACGAATGGAATGAATGTTTATTTATCTCTTATGTACAGTCAAATGCCATTCGAGGACTTTAAATACTCGCCTTCCCGTCAATTTTTTGATGACTGGTTGGTTACTCCCGGTGCTAATGAAGGTGCTTCGTTGGGACGTGATGCTGGCGCTGCTATGACATCAGAAGGCTATGCACGTAACGGGGCTTACTGGAGTCGTGCTTTCAATCTGCTGCGTGACGCAAACCGTCTGCTCGAAACGTTGCCAAGTTATAAAGCAAACTTTTCGGAAGCTGATTATAATCACTATATTGGTGAAGGATATTTTGCACGTGCCATGGTTTTCTATGCACTGACAAAACGCTACGGAGGTATTCCTTTGATTACCTCTGTATTGAAATACCCCGATACCCCGGCAGCAGAACTTGAAGCAGCACGTTCAACGGAAGAAGAATCCTGGAATCAGGTGTTGGCCGATTACAATTCAGCCATTGCAAATCTTTCCGTTAACAGTCCAAAACGTGGATATGCTAACAAATCAGTGGCTTTGGCTTTCAAATCTGAAGCTATGTTGTTTGCCGGCTCTGTGGCCAAATATAATAAAATTACAGGTTTCGGTCGAAAAACAAATGTACGTGTCATCGGTTTCGATCCGAACACCGCGGCTGCTACTTCTGTCAGATACTTTAAAGAATCTTACAGTGCTGCCCGTGAAGTGATGAATTCAGGAAAATACTCTTTATACAAGAAAAAATGGGCTGCTAATGACAAACAGGCTCAATACCAAAATATGGTGGATATGTTCGGAGATATTACAAGCCCTGAAAACATCTATATCAAAGAGTACAGCTACCCTGATTTGGCTCACGGATATGACGCTTATAACATTCCACGCCAGTTGATGGGAGGTAACGGATATTCTGCAGGAAACTGTCCTACACTTGACTTTGTAGAGCTGTTTGATGGTTTTGCAAAAAATGCAGATGGTACCATCAAGGTCCTTGATGCCAATGGAAAGTATTTAATGTTCGATAAGGTGACGGATATTTTCGCAAATGCTGAACCTCGTTTACGGGCATATGTCATCTTGCCGGGTGATGTATTCAAAGGAGAAGCAATTGATATCCGAAGAGGTATTTACACCGGTGATGCATCAAATGGCATCGCTCCGTTAAGAGTTCTTAGCGGCGGAAGTCCTGATTATACAATTTCAGGCCCGTCTAACTACAACCAGGTAGACGCTTACAAAGCATTCGGTGCATTTGCCGGTAATAAATCGTTGTTTTTGTCACAGAGTGGTACAACTCACGAAACAGTGACGCTTACAGACGGAACAATAATGAATGCGAGTGGTAAGAGTGGTCCTTTCACTTCAGACGGTACAGGAGCCATGACAGGATTTGTAGTTCGTAAATGGTTCGATCCTAACATGTCACAATCACTTGTGCTGGAAGCACACTCAGTAGAACCTTTCGTATTGATGCGCTATGGCGAAATTCTGTTGAATGCTGCAGAAGCCGCATACGAACTGATGCTTGCAGGAGATGTAGCTCCTTCCGGGGATAACTATCAGGATATTGCTTATAATGCTATAAAAGATATTCGTGAAAGAGCCGGTGCAGATCCATTGGTAAGTGCATCCGATCTTTCAGGAAATGATGGCCTTCAAATTATTCGTAAAGAACGTAAAAAAGAACTTGCTTTCGAATATAAAACTCTTTGGGACATCAGACGGTGGAGAACCCAACATACAGATATACTGAATGGATCGACTCAGGCAGATGGTGCTTACTACAAAGGTTTGTATCCGTTCTATTCATCTACTACCGGTAAATACTTCTTCGATGCCGGATTGGATGAATCAAGAAAAAGTTTCCGCCTGACAGAACAGGAATATTATCTTGCAATACCGGGTGACGAAGTTTCGAAGAGCACCTTGATTGATCAGCAACCAGGTCGTTAATCTAATAAAATTTAGAAATATGAAAAAAAAATATTATGGTGTTTTAATTTGTTTAGCCGTTATCTCCTTGAATTCGTGCGAGCTGGATAATTATGACGGACCACAGGAAACAATAAAAGGAACAGTGGTGGACGTTGTTACCGGAAACCAGGTTTTGACGGATCAGGCAACTGAAGGTACCCGTATCAGGCTGAATGAACTTAGCTGGAAGGGAACCGGTGTAGCATCTAACTTTGATTTCTTCTGTATGAAAGAGGGTATTTTCCAGAATACTAAAGTATTTAAAGGCCATTATAACGTGAGAATTGATGGGGCGTTTATTCCTTTGGTAAGAAGAAACCTGGCCGGTGATACCATTGCCGATGAATCAAAATATATTGACATCAAAGGTGTTACTCAGGTGGAATACAAAGTTCAACCATTTCTGAACCTCGAGTGGATTGGTACACCGACTGTCAGCAATGGTGTAATCACTGCTACAGTGAGAATTACAAGAGGGGTTAGCCCGGCAGACTTCAAAGCAAAGATAGAGCCCATGGGAGGGTATGATGATAATATGCTGAACGTAACAGACGTTCGCTTGTTTGTTAGCCAAGTACCTTATGTCGGTTTTCGCGAATGGGATAACAGGTATTCAACTGAATTGGATTATTCCGGTAATCTGTTTGAACCTCAACTGGGTGTGCCGTTTACCATTACGACAAAAGGGGTGATTCCCGCAGGGCGCACAGTCTTTATTCGTGCAGCCGCCAGAATTAACTATGCAACAGAGAATATTAAACGCCACAACTACAATGTAGCTGTAAGGGTAAATATTCCTGCTAACTAATTATTATTAATTTGTGATTAGAAGTCATCTGTCAAATAAGAGAGATGACTTCTTTCATTTAAATAATTCATAAGTATGAAAGCTAAATGTTTTGTAAGCCTTGTTTTAAGTTCCTTCTTTTTTACGTCCGGAATGATGGTTCCAACGGTTGAAAAAACAAAAAACACAGAAAAGACTACTTTCCAGACTTCTTCCCACTGGAAACCCGAAACAGATGTCAGATCGGACGTTGCAATAGTGTATGGTGTCGATGACAGAAAAGAAATGACCTTCGAACAGCGTGTACAAACCTGGCGTGATCGTGGTTACACAACTCATTTTATGACAGGCATTGCCTGGGGTGGCTATCAGGATTACTTTACCGGGAAATGGGATGGCATTAATCACCTTGGAGAAGGACAAGTTACCGTGAAAGGGGATACTATCTGGCATGGAAGACTGACCCCCTACATTGTGCCAACCGCCTCTTTTATCAAATACATGCAGGAAGAAAAGATTAAGCGGGTTATTGATGCAGGTATTGATGCTATATATCTCGAAGAACCCGAGTTTTGGGCACGTGCCGGCTATAGCTCTGCTTTTAAAGAAGAATGGCAGAAATATTATGGATTCCCCTGGCGTGCACAACACGAATCTCCAGAAAACACGTATCTCTCCAGTAAATTAAAATACCAACTTTACTATAATGCATTGAACCAGGTATTCACTTATGCCAAGGCATATGGAAAAAGTAAAGGAATGAATGTACGTTGCTATGTGCCTACCCATTCACTGGTCAATTATTCATCCTGGCAAATTGTAAGCCCTGAAGCCAGCCTGGCCTCGCTACCCTGTATTGATGGGTACATTGCACAGGTATGGACAGGAACCTCCCGTGAACCGACATACTTTAATGGTCTAAAAAAAGAACGGGTCTTCGAAAATGCCTATCTCGAATATGGATCTATGGAATCAATGACTGAACCTACAGGAAGAAAACTGTTTTTTCTGACAGATCCCATCGAAGACCTCCCACGTGACTGGGCAGATTATAAAAAGAATTATCAGGCAACGTTCACTGCCGAATTGCTGTATCCAAAAATTTCCAATTATGAGGTAATGCCTTGGCCGGACCGCATTTACCAGGGACTGTACCGTACCAGTGCCAAAAGTCAGGAGAAGAAGACGATACCCCGCTTCTATTCGACACAAATGCAGGTGATGGTGAACTCGTTGAATCAGATGCCATCCTCCGAAAATAAGGTCAATGGTTCTACCGGTATTTGTGTCCTAATGTCCAATACCATGATGTTTCAACGTTTCCCAACACACAATGGGTATGAAGATCCACAGTTATCAAATTTTTACGGTCAGGCATTTCCTTTGTTAAAAAGGGGGATACCGGTAAAAACCGTTCACATTGAAAATGCAGCCTATGCTGAAACGTGGAAAGATGTAAGCCTTTTGATCATGTCCTATTCGAATATGAAACCATTGGATCCGGAAGCCCATAAACATATCGCTGATTGGGTCAGAATGGGCGGAGTAGTGGTATATTGCAGTCGTGACAGCGATCCGTTTCAATCGGTTCAGGAATGGTGGAATACCAACAATAATACTTTCAAAGCACCTTCAGAACACCTCTTCAAAGAATTAGGCCTTGCTAATCCATTAAAAGAAGGAGTCTATCCCGTTGGAAAAGGGAAAGTATGTGTCATTCGTAAAGATCCGAAGGAATTAATTCTTACACCAAATGAAGACCAGGCTTTTGTTGACAGGATCAAAACTTTGTATGAAAATAATACAGGGAAAGGAAAACTCGAGTTTAAAAACTATTTTTATTTGAACCGTGGACCTTTTGAGATCATTTCCGTTATGGACGAAAATGTCAGTCAAAAGCCATATGTTATTAAAGGAAAGTTCATTGATTTATTTGATCCGAAAATCCCTGTGCTTTATGAAAAACAGGTGATGCCCAATGAACAGGCTTTTTTGTTTAATATCAATAAGGTGCAACATCCATTAATACCTCAGGTTCTGGCCGCAGCAGCAAGAATTTATGAGGAAGTAACCGGTAAAAATAAATACACTTTTATTGCAAAAAGTCCTCTAAATACTACAAATGTTATGCGTGTTCTGTTGCCCGTTGCCCCTAAAAAAGTAACCATAACAGATGCAAAAGGAAATGCTCTTACCGGTACACAGAATAGCTGGGATAACTCAAGCAAAACCTGTTTCCTGAGTTTCGAAAATAATCCTGATGGAGTCAGGGTGGCCATTAGCTGGTAGTCGAACTTCATAAGGAGTGTATCCTTTTATCACCATATTTTATTTGAAGGTGCTCCTCAACCTTAAACTTGAAACCGGTCAGATTATTCAGGAATGAATTATTAAAAGATCATTCGTTTAGGAGACAGGTTTATATTCGGGTTGTGCACTCATCTTATTTCTGATTGCAGGTTCCAATATTATTGTTGGAACTTGCAATCTTTATTAAATGCAGCAACTCAATCAGCATACAAAACAACATTCACAAATTTATGCTCAGCAACTACAATCTTCGTAAGATCCGAACATTGCCCCATCTGAGATAGACCATCTTCCTGAAAAATCTCAGAATTTGTCAGCAGAGGAACCTCTTCCACACTGACATTGGTCGAATCCAGCCCCAAAGAAGTAACGTCACTCAAACCGATTCTTTTAATTACATAAAAGATAGACATGATAATTCTATGAAAGTAAATGAAATCATAGTCTTTGTTTTGCACCCGATCAATCACGATGTAGCGAAAATCACTTAATATCTTGTATTTGTTCAGAGATGGATGTTGACTGACCAAATCCACCTTTTTCTCCTCCATCAACTCCCGTACAATATTTTGAAAATAAAGATTGACTTTGGAAGGCACTTTAAAACCCATTCTCAAATCAATACGAATGAGCACTCCGGGAATCAATTCATGTACTTCATACTCAGTTGTGTGCGGATCATCCACCACATCTACGTGGAGCAACCAATAAACATCGGCTCTTTTAGGCTGTTTGCGCAGCATGGAATACAAAATTTTGTTTTCTATCGCAGAGGACTTATTGGAATGAGTAATATACACCAGGTTCGATGCATATTTTGGAACGGTTTGATCCTTTGACAGCTTTTCTATGACAGGCAAATAATCCTTTATTTTATCAAAAGTAATAAAACTGTTCTTGATTCTTCTGCCCTTATTCCACGCATACATGACAATCATAAAAAGCCCGGCAATCATGATGGATATCCATCCCCCTTTGGTGAACTTCGTTAAATTCGCCGCCAGAAAAGATAGCTCAATCACAAAAAACAAGCTACCTATCAAAACCTGCAAATAGGTGGGTATCTTACCGCGCAGGTAAAACATCAATAAAAGAGAGGTCATCAGCATGGCAATAGTGATGGAAAGACCATAAGCAGCTTCCATACCGGACGATTCCCTAAAGTATAAAACCACCAGACAGCAGCCCAGATACAATATACCATTAATTAACGGAATGAACATTTGCCCCTTCACATCTGTTGGATAATGTATCCTGACCTTTGGAAAAAAGTTCAATGAAATAGCTTCGCTCACAATGGTGAAAGACCCGCTAATCAGTGCTTGACTTGCAATAATAGCTGCAGCGGTAGCCACAAAAACACCGGGGATGAGAAACCAACCCGGCATGATGGCGTAAAAAGGATTTATTTTAGACGTTATCTGATCTAAGTGTGTTATAACCCAGGCTCCTTGCCCAAAATAATTTAGAAGCAAGGTTGTTTTTACAAAAATCCATGAAACACGAATATTATGAATGCCACAATGACCCAGATCCGAATATAACGCTTCCGCTCCGGTGGTACAAAGAAAAACAGCTCCCAGCAAAAAGAATCCGTTGGGATACTCTGCCAAAAGTTTAATACCATAATACGGATTTAAAGCCAATAAAATCTCTGGGACAAATACAATTTGAGAAAGACCCAAAACACCCAACATGGCAAACCAGAAGAGCATCATAGGGCCAAAGAATTTACCCAAAAAGGAAGTTCCGAATTGTTGTATGGCAAACAATACTGTCAGGATGGCTAATACAACGGCCAGCACTGGAATTTCCGGGTCAAAAAGTTTGAGACCTTCAATGGCTGAGGTTACCGTGATAGCAGGCGTAATGATTCCATCAGCCAACAGCGCACATGCACCAACAATCGCAGCCAGATACACCCAATTGTTTCTGTTTTTGATCAAGGCGAACAACGACATAATGCCACCTTCACCCTTGTTGTCTGCACGCAGGGTAATGATGACATATTTAAAGGTCGTTTGCAAAGTCAGTGTCCAGAAAACACAAGAGAGTGCTCCCAATATAAAGGAAGAATCAAGGGTCGTTGCTCCATTTAAAATGGCCCTTAAGGTGTAAAGCGGCGAAGTTCCCACATCACCATAAACAATACCGAGTGTAATCAGCAAACCAGCCATCGTAACCTTTGAACCTGATTTGGAAGAAGTAAAATTGCTCATTTATACTTAATTAAATACATAAAGAATAACCCAATACCTACTAGAATGAAAAACCGCGCAAATGTATAAAACATTTTTATACCTACAATCATTTTTATATTTTTTCGTTATTTTTGAAAACATTTTGAAATTATATATCTTTTTAAATTTACTTTTTATTACATATATGTCGTTTTTAGTGTCTTTTTGAACATTTATTACTCAGAAATAAAATTTCTATCAAAATGATATTTTTTACAGATTATTACTTTTAATGACACAAAAACCATCAATTGATGAACAATCAGCCTCAATACAAGAAGTTTTACAGGGTTTTAATAATCATTTTAACACCATTATATTATTTAAACTATCTTTTTAATGCCATTGTATTATTTTTAATTACTTTTTGGTAGCATTTTACGATTTTTATTATACCTTTGCGAAGTAGTATTAGAAATTAAAGCTGAAGAAACAAAAAAACGCGCCTTTTTGAGCTTTATCATTCAAATTTTAAATAAAATAACATGAAAAAAATTGAAGCAATTATCCGAAAATCAAAATTCGAAGAGGTAAAACAGGCTTTGTACGAAGCAGGAATCGAATGGTTCTCCTATTGGGACATTACAGGACTAGGTAAATCTAAAGAAGATCAGGTAGTTAGAGGTCAGGTTTTTCAATCAAACTACATTCAGCGTCGAATGCTATCCATCGTCGTGAGAGATATTAATTTGGATGTCACGGTGAAAGCAATTATTCGTTCGGCTAAAACAGGTGAGGCAGGAGATGGTAAAATATTCGTTTCCGACATTGAGCAAACTCACCGCATCCGAACAGGTGAAACAGGCCCTGACGCCTTATTTAACCATGAAAATGGAACAGTAGAAATATAATCAGACGATTCAAGGTAACAATTTAGGTTTATATAAAGATGAAAAAAATCAGTATATCAATAACAGCCCTTTTAGCGCTGTTTACCACGGGAGCGTTTGCTCAAAGTACAGCAGCAGTCGCGGTTGCAGCCCCAAAAATTGATTCAGGAGATACAGCATGGATGATTGTTGCTACCGCCTTGGTTCTTTTAATGACTATTCCGGGTTTAGCACTCTTTTACGGAGGTCTGGTGCGTAGAAAAAATGTTTTAAACGTATTGATGCAGTGTTTTATCATAACTGCAGTTATTAGTATTGAATGGGTTGTTTGTGGTTATAGCCTGGCATTTGGTAGTTCCACCGGATTTCTTGCACCTTATATAGGTGGTTTTGACTGGGCTTTTCTGAAAGGTATAGGTATTGGTGATTTAAGTCCTTACTTCATTTCACACTCACAGACTTTAGCGGATGGCTCTACTGTTGGAACGATCCCCCACATTATTTTCATCATGTTCCAATGTATGTTTGCAGTAATCACACCGGCTTTGATCATCGGAGCGTTCGCCGAACGTATAAATTTTAAAGGATTTTTAGTATTCACAGTTCTTTGGGCATTATTCATTTACAACCCGGTTGCACATTGGGTATGGTCGGGTGACGGCTGGTTGTTTAAATTAGGTGCTCTGGATTTTGCAGGAGGTACGGTTGTACACATCAATGCTGGTATAGCTGCCATTGTTACAGCTTTGATGCTTGGCAAACGCCGGGACTATCAAGGTCATGCCATACCGCCTCACAACATCACGTTGGTTGTCATCGGTGCTGCACTGTTGTGGTTCGGATGGTTCGGATTCAATGCCGGTAGCGGTTTAGCTGCTGACGGATTAGCCGCAAATGCCTTCCTGGTAACACATCTTGCCGCTGCAGTAGCTGCTTTGACTTGGGCTATTCTAGACTGGTTTGAAGGAAAAAAACCGACTATCGTTGGCGTTTGTACCGGCGCCGTAGGTGGTTTGGTCGCCATTACTCCGGCTGCAGGATTTGTTGGAGTAACAGGCGCCATTATTATTGGGGTCACTGTATCGGTTATCTGCTTTATCATGGTAGCTTTTGTGAAACCAAAACTTGGGTACGACGATTCATTGGATGCTTTCGGAGTGCACGGTATTGGTGGTATTCTAGGTGCAATCCTGACTGGTATACTTGCAACGCCTGCCATTCAAGCTGCATACAGTGGAGCGGCTTACGGAAACTGGCACCAATTAGTGGTACAGTCGATAGCAGTGGGTACGACCATCGTCTATTCCGGCATTGGAACATTCGTCTTGTTTAAGCTAGTGGATAAATTCGTTGGACTAAGAGTATCAGATAAGCAAGAAGCAGTAGGTTTGGACGAATCACAACACGGTGAGACGGCATATACAACATTCGACTAAAAATAAGAAAGGTTTAATTGTAGGTTTTCATAGGTTTTTCAATAAGTGGCTATCTCAGATTTCTGAGGTAGCCACTCTATTTCTATGCATTCTTGAAAGCATGTTATCATTTGTTAAAGCTTGATTTTTTTTGCTCAAATTGCAATATCCAGTTTGCAATTTACTATATTTGTCCCAGACATATAGGCCTTTTATTCTGCCCAAAAACAGAGATAAGGATCCTATTTATTTGATTTAATGCCATTTGATAAGATATAGCGATATCCCATCAAACGACTATGAAACATTCATAAAACAGGCCATTAATATCTACCATCGTGGAAAAACCTACTGATAAAACACACACACCCAGCCTTAGAAAGCGCATGGAACTGGAAATTGGCGTCCTACCTTCCCATTGTTATCAATGTGGAAAATGCACTGCCGGCTGCCCGCTTAATGAGGATATGGACATCATGCCCAGCCAAATCTTGCGTATTCTGCAACTGGAACTACCTGGATATGAAGCTAAATTATTGGGTTCCCTTTCCATTTGGCTTTGCCTGGCATGCGACACCTGCTATTCACGCTGTCCACAGGAAGTAAAACTTTCACAGGTAATGGATTTTCTTCGTCAGGAATCTGTTCAACAAAACAAAGTCAATCCCAAGGCAAAAGATATTCTAAAATTTCATCAGGCGTTTTTGGAGACCATTGAAAAAAATGGCAAACTAAACGAGGTTTGGTTGACACTAAACTACAAGTTAAAAACATTGAACCTGTTGCAGGATGTCAATAAAGCACCTTCCATGTTTTTCAAAGGAAAATTAAACCCCATTCCGGAAAGAGTTCACAATGTGAAGGAAATCGAGAAAATATTCAATAAAGTCAGAGAAAACGAAGGAGGTACCAAATGAAATTAGGATTTTACCCAGGATGCTCCCTTGAGGGTTCCAGCAAAGAATACAGTCAATCTCTACTGGCAGTTGCCGAAAAATGCGGAGTCACTCTCGAAGAAATAGATGATTGGAGCTGCTGCGGGGCATCTGCCGCACACAGTTTAAACCACGATTTATCGATAGCTTTGCCTGCTCGTACCCTGGCACTGGCCGAAAATCAAGGCATGGCAGAAGTGGTCATTCCTTGCGCAGCCTGTTACGGTCGCATGGCTGCTTCTCAAAAAGCAATGCTGGAAGACGCTTCCGTACTTAAAAAGACACAAGGTTTCATCGATATGAAATTTCTTGGAAACGTCAAGCTGCTCACTGTTTTCGAATTTCTGCAAAAATATATTTTCCCGGTAGCCGACCAATACATCGTCAACAAGCTCAATCAAAAGACAGCCTGCTATTACGGATGCCTGCTGGCCAGACCCAAAGAACTGACAAAACTGGAACGACCCGAAAACCCCATGGAAATGGAAGCGGTTTTGGAAAAAGCCGGAGCCACACCCATCGACTGGGCATTTAAAACCGAATGTTGCGGAGCTGGATTTTCCATGTCCCGCACAGACATCGTTGCCAAACTTTCGGGTAAAATTCTGGAAGATGCAGCCGACCGTGGAGCCGAATCCATCATCGTCGCCTGCCCCATGTGCCATTCCAACCTGGATTTGAGAAGGCCTGAAATCAAAAAACAATTAAAAAAAGATATCAACATTCCCGTCCTATTCATCACTCAGGCATTGGGCCTCAGCATGGGAATTCCAGCCAAAGACCTTGGACTCAAAAATCATTTAGTTTCAACCGGCAAGGCAGTATCTTGTATCGTTAAAAAGGAAGCATAACTTATGGCAAGAATAGGAGTCTTTATCTGTCATTGCGGCGAAAACATTTCCGCAACAGTAGACGTGGAAAAGGTAGCACAGGAAGCTGCAAAACTTTCAGGTGTCGCTTTTGCAATGGATTACAAATATATGTGTTCAGATCCTGGTCAGACGCAAATCATCGAGGCAATTAAAGAACACAAACTCACCGGCATCGTCGTGGGAGCCTGTTCACCACGTATGCACGAATCCACATTCAGAAAAGCTGCCGAAAAAGGTGGCATCAATCCCTACCTCTGTGAAATGGCAAACCTCCGCGAACACGTATCCTGGGTACACGCTAAAGGGGATGCGACCACCGCAAAGGCCATCGATATTGTCCGTATGATGGTTCAAAAAGTCAAACAGGATTCGAAATTATTTCCCATCAAAGTGCCCGTGACCAAAACAGCACTTGTCATCGGTGGAGGTATTGCCGGCATTCAGGCAGCTTTGGATATAGCCAATGCAGGGCACAAAGTCATTATGGTTGAAAAAGCACCCTCGATTGGCGGGCACATGTCTCAACTTTCCGAAACCTTCCCAACGCTGGACTGCTCGCAATGCATTCTCACTCCCCGAATGGTGGAAGTAGCCCAACACCCCAACATCACTCTGCACACCTTTGCCGAAGTGGAAAGCGTATCGGGTTATGTCGGAAATTTTGAAGTGAAAGTTCGGATGAAAGCCAAAAGCGTGGACATGAAATTATGTACCGGTTGTGGCTCTTGCTGGCAAAAATGCCCCAATAAAAAAATCCCCGACGAGTTCAACGCAGGTCTAAGTTTCAGAACAGCCATCTATACCCCTTTCCCACAAGCAGTGCCCAATAAACCTGTCATCGATAGAGCCAATTGTAGCTGGTTTCAAAAAGGCAAATGCGGCGTATGCAAAAAAGTATGCCCGGTAGGCGCCATCGATTACGACACGGAAGATGAATTTCTCGATCTTAAAGTCGGAGCAATCGTTACAGCTACCGGTTTTGACATAAAGCACACCGACTTTTTCCCTGAATACGGTTACGGTGAATTTAAAGATGTCATCGACGGACTTCAGTTTGAACGTTTGGCATCTGCTTCAGGCCCTACCAACGGAGAAATCAGACGCCCTTCCGACGGAAAAATACCCGAAAAAATTGTATTTGTAGCCTGTGCCGGATCTCGCGATAAAGCCAAAGGCATCGAATACTGCTCCAAAATATGTTGCATGTACACGGCCAAGCACGCTATGATGTACAAGCACAAAAACCACGAAGGTGAAGCCTATGTCTTTTACATGGACGTTCGTTCGGCCGGTAAAAATTACGATGAATTTGTAAGACGTGCCGTTGAAGAAGACGATGTACAATACATTCGGGGACGTGTTTCACGCATTTATGAGAAAAACGGCAAGCTCATTGTTAAAGGCGTTGACACCTTGATGAATGCTGAACCCATTGAAATTGAAGCAGATTTGGTGGTGCTGGCAACAGCTGTCGTAGCCAATCAGGATGCTGAATCGGTGGCACAAAAAATGCACATCAGCTACGATAAACACCACTTTTTTGCAGAAGCCCACCCCAAACTTAGACCCGTTGAAACAAACACTGCTGGGATCATGCTTGCAGGAGCCTGTCAGACTGCTAAAGACATACCGGATGCAGTATCCCAGGCTTCAGCTGCCGCCAGCAAGGTTATGGGATTATTTGCCAGCGATGAAATGACCCGCGAACCAGTCGTAGCCGTGGTTAACCGAATGATACCTCCACAATTTACCACATGCACGGGTTGCTTGCTATGTATGGAGGTTTGCCCCTATCACGCCATCGAACGGGAAGAAATACTGGACCGCAGAACGGGTGAAATACTAAAGATTGCCGCCAAAGTGAATGCCGGACTCTGTCAGGGCTGTGGCACCTGCGTGGCTTTCTGTCGCAACAAGTCCATTGATTTACAAGGTTATACCAATCAGCAAATGTTGTCTGAAGTGATTGCCTTATTGAACAAACCTTTTTAATAGTACGATATGTCTGATTTTGAACCAAAAATAGTAGCCTTTGTCTGCAACTGGTGTACCTACGCCGGAGCTGACCTGGCCGGAACAAGCAGAACGAAATATGAGCCCAATGTACGAATCGTGAGATTCCCCTGCACAGGCCGCATTGATTTTATGCTTCTGATGAAAGCGTTTGAAAACGGAGCCGATGGCGTCATTATTTCGGGCTGCCATCCCAACGACTGTCACTACACCTCGGGAAATTTTCATGCCCGTCGCCGCTGGATTACCTTTCGCTCCCTGCTCGATTTTATGGGATTCGACATAGACCGCATTACCTTTTCATGGGTATCGGCAGCCGAAGGCAAAAAATGGGCAGAACTGGTAAATGAAGTAACAGACTCCATCCGAACAAAAGGACCATTTAAAGAAATAAGCACCTTGGATAGTTCCAAATTAAAACAACTTTTCTATGACGAAATTACAAAATAAGGTAGCTGAATTGTTTGAAAATGGAACAATCAATCTAATGATTGGATTTAAGAATGCATTGACCAATCAACCCGTACCCTGTTTCATCGAAGATGCTTCACAAGCAGAACTAATAGTCTATACGCCAGAATGCAAGAACAACCTGGCTGTCTATCTGCACAAACCGGAGGTGAAACAATCCAAAAAAATAGGCATTTTTGGAAATATGGCAACTTTGCGTTCCATTATTCAACTCACCTCCGAAAATCAATTCTGGGATATTGAGAAAACCATTTTGACCATCGACGCCAACGACGAAGTCCTCGTTTTTGCCAACATGGAAGAAGTGGAAACCTATGTTCAGGCCAATTTCCCCGATATTTCGGAAGAAGACCTGAAATTGCTGGCCCACTTGGATTCGCTTACCCGTGATGAACGCTGGAAATACTGGACCGAACAATTTACCGCCTGCATCAAATGCTACGCGTGTCGTGCTGTTTGTCCCATGTGTTATTGCTCCCAATGCACGGTGGAATGCAACCAGCCTCAGTGGATAAGGGTTTCGTCTAAAACAACGGGCAATATGGAATGGCATACCATGCGCGCCATGCACCTGGCAGGACGTTGCGTCAACTGTGGCGAATGCGGAAGAACCTGTCCGGCTGGCATTCCTATACATTTGCTCACCACCAAGATGAATCAGGATCTCTTTAAAGAATTCGGCACTCGCCCCGGTTTTTCAACGAAAGGGGAATATGCCTTAAATACTTTTAAGACAGACGACAAAGAAGGTTTTATCAAATAATTTATCCGGAAACGGCATTAATACATTCCCCATGGAACTAAAAATCCTGACATCGGCCAATATACCTACCTTCTTCAACAGCCTCATCCAATCCGGAAAGGTGGTTGTAGCTCCCGTTTTGAAAAAAAATGGAAAGGTCTTTTTTGAGTCTGTAGAATCGTACGACCAAGTCTCTACCGATTACATCCAGACCGTCTTTTCTGCAAAATCAGTGGTTTTTCCCAAAGTGGAAGAACTCTTTTCCTATACCAAAAAGGAAGATGGAAGTGTTGAAATTACCAACGATCTATCCAGCGTACCTGAAACAATCATCTGGGGACTACGTCCTTGCGATAGTTCAGCCTTCAACTACCTCACCGAATTCTTTTTAAGGGAAAATCCCGACTCCTATTATAAAACCCGTAAGGAACGCACCACACTTATTTCCATCAGTTGCGCCAAAGCAGACGATGCCTGTTTTTGCACATCGGTCGGTTTAAACCCGGGTAGCACGGAAGGTTGCGATATTTTATTCACAGCCATGGGGGATATTTTCTACACCGAGGTGATGACCGAGAAAGGGAAAGCCCTGATCGATGCTAAACTTTTTACCGAAACGGAGGAAAAAAGCAAAGAAGCACACCTTGCCAAAATCAATACCAAATTTTCCATTGAAGAAATCAAGGAACGCATTCAAAACGCCTACGAAAGCACCCAGTGGAAACACGAATCGATGGGTTGCCTGAGTTGCGGTGCCTGCGCCTTCTCCTGCCCAACCTGTACCTGTTTTGACATTCAGGACGAAGGTACCACCGAAAACGGCAAACGTCTCCGTTGCTGGGACGCCTGCGGATTTGGCCAGTTTACCCAACACGCCTCAGGTCACAATCCAAAGACCAATCAAACGGCACGTCGTCGTCAACGTTTGCTGCACAAATTCAAATATTCCGTCGAAAATTTAGGCATTGTCAGTTGTGTGGGTTGCGGACGTTGCATTCGTATTTGCCCGGCTCATTTGAATATTTTTGAAAACATCCTGAACGTTACCAAAGCATAAGTTATGAATACAGAAAATCAATATATACCTTACACCGTACGGATTGCCAAAAAAACAATAGAGGCACCGAATATTCAAACTTATCGCCTGGAATTTACGAATTCCGAAGATGCTGAAAAGTTCACGTTCAAAGCCGGACAATTTGCTGAATACGGTGTACTAGGCGAAGGCGAAAGCACCTTTTGCATCGCATCCCCGGATACCCGTAAAGGCTACATCGAATGCACCTTCCGCACAACAGGGCGCGTGACCAAAGCACTGGCCAACTGCGAAGAAGAAGACATCATTACCTTAAGAGGGCCGTTTGGCAATACCTTCCCCATTGAAGACTGGTATGGTAAAAATATCGTTTTCATCACCGGTGGCATTGCATTGCCCCCACTGCGCTGCGTCATTGACACCTTGCTGGATCAACGGGAAAAATTCGGTGAAATTTCCGTTTACTACGGCGCAAAATCCGTGGAAGACCTCACCTACAAAACCGAACTGGAAGAATGGGCCAACCGGGGCGACGTTAAAATGTTTATCACAGTCGATCCCGGTGGCGAGACCCCGGATTGGAAAAACTTTGTCGGTTTTGTTCCAACCATCCTGGAGCAAAACCTGCCGAAAAGTGAAAATGCCGTTGCCGTTATAGCCGGTCCTCCCATCCTGATCAAAATGGGCATGCCCATCCTTTCCAAATGCGGCTTCCCAAACAACCAAATCTTCACCACCCTTGAAAACAGAATGAAATGCGGAGTAGGCAAATGTGGACATTGCACGGTTGGTAAAACGTATGTGTGCAAAGACGGACCTGTTTTCACGTATGAGGAAATTTTGGCGATGCCGTTGGAATATTAAAAAAAATTCATTCCTTAGCCTAAAGTACAATCTACTTTTACGACAGCTTTATGATAAAAATAATTTTATCCGTTGTGTAATGAGTTCTTTGTAATTATATTTATTCATGTCTGTTAAAAAAGACTCCTCAATAAGTTGAATAGCTTTAGGTAACCAGAAATCCAGTTTCTTGTAAACGGAGTTGATTTGTTTGTCATTCAAATTTAAAATCTCACCAAAACGATCAAAAAACCCTTTATTGAAATTTTGCTTTTTACCTCCTAATAAAAGAGCCGTATCCTCTTTATCGGTTGGGACTATTATTTTTACATTTAGTAAATCATATGCCGGCGAAAGCACCCATCCCATATCCGACAGCAACATGGAAAAGTTTTTTAGGTGCATGTCGTTATTACCTATTAAAAAATTGAATAGTGCGAGTTCAAAAAAACGCAGTTTATCCATTAAGGTATTCACCGATAATTCCCCTACAGTTTTACCAACATTTTCCATGGTTCCTAAATACTTATCTTCCAATTCCAATATTTGCAGAAAGTCAATCATGTGTATTTTGGAATTGTCTTTTTTCCGGTCGATGCGTCTGGTGATGTAACATAATTCACCCGAAGCCAGTCGAATCATATTGGAAGGAACCACTTCAATTTTAAAAAGTTCTGCCAATTTCATGGATAGATGCTCATTTTCCGGCATCTGTTCGTATTGCGTGTTTTGCGGTTTTAAAATGTACAAACCCTCTAAAGCATCCATAATCGTTAAACGACCATTACGACGATTTTCCAACGTGTTTTTTATCCAACCAAGAGAAAGTTTAGGTTGCACACCTGGAACTGTTACTGACAATAAGGCCGCTTCCTTTGCTAATTTTTCCATCTCATCCAATCGATATGGCAAAGCTGGCGCAGACTTAGTTCCATAAAAAGCTTTTATGCATTTAGGATGATAATCACCTATATCATTTGCATCCAACTTCTTATAACAATACAAACACTTAGGCATCTTGGTTTTCCATTAAAGGGTGAACGCTTACAGCTCCAATTGTATTTTGACAACAGGCTAAAAGTAGCCCCATACGATCGTTTTTATTGATTTTCCAACTTTCTGCCGCAATAGTCAATAACCAGCCTTCAGGAATTAACCCATCGAAGAAGGGGAAAAGGCGCTTGCTTCTATAGGCTCTGCTGCTAACTGGCATTTGAAAAGTAATGAACAAATCCGGATGATTTTGAATATAGTGTTCATCATAAACAAATTCATACTCACCTGTATCCAACTCTCTGAGTACACCTGCCAGAATGTTGTTGTATTTTACGATTGCTTTTCTCATGTTTATTTCTCAATTACCGGTCCTAAAACATGACCAAACATCTTTAAAACCTGATTCACCTTTGACAAACTCAGATTTTCTTTTCCTTGTTCTATTTTTCGGATAACAGTCAATGCTACACCAGCTTTCAACGCAAATTCCTCTTGTGTAAGCTTCAATTGTTTCCGTCTTGTTTTGACAAAGTCTGTTATTGTATTCATTTTTATATTCTTTAGCATACAAAAATAGTAAATAATTAAATATTATATGCAATTAAATATAATATTTAATATTTGTGCGAATGTATATGCTTTTAAATATAATATTTGAAGGTTCTTATTTCCGCTTCACCACCTTAAAACTACTCACCCCTTTTTCACTCCTCACATTCAGCAAATACGTTCCATCCACCAAACCAGAAACTGGCAGCTTTAACTGCTCCAAACTCTTTCCAACCCGAACCTTCCGACTTATCAGGGAAACACCCTTCAAATCAGTCAATTCCAACTTAACTTCTTCGTTCACATATTTATCAAGCGAAATAGTCAAATAATCCTTACACGGATTGGGAAAAGCCAGCACCTTCGATTTAAAATCCAAAGCAGAAGAAATACCAGTAGAGCCACCACCCTTTCCAGATGCATTATAAATTAAAACCTGATCAAAAATAACCCCAGGATCCAACGCATAGAGCCTGATTTTAACACTGGGACTACTCGTTGTACAATTGACCAACGTTTTAATATACCCCCTTAAAACATTCTTTCCCCAGGCCGTTGTCGGATAAGGCTCATGAATACTGTAGACTTTTGGCTCCTCTTCATTGATGGAAATCCCGATACGAAGATCACGTCCTTCATACAGTTTTTTGGTAGGCGTACACCGGACTTCCAAAGTAAAAACCGAGTCCGTAACATCCACTATTTGTTCCAAATATGGCGCATCCTTCACCTGAGCAACACTGGGCAAAGTAAACGGAGTGTTTATCATCCCTTTTTCCGAGGTAGTAAGCCCTTCAACAGCCTCCCATTGAAATCCTTGAGCATTTTGACGGGTACTAAATTTCCAGGCTGGAATAACCGTATCGGGTTCTGGAACATAGTTTGCGGTATAAGGCATAACACCCGGTTCTACAATCTTGATGGCACCAATCACTGCATTGGGTTCGCGTTGATTGATGGTTATCGAGTTTAAACCCAATGGAAGAGTTCCACTCCATATTTTCAGCCATTCAAAATCTCTGCCAGTGCCATAATCGTTCTGTACCAAAGCGGCTCCATTGACATTGATGTACCAGGAATCTTCTTCAGGTGATGGTGTTTTGACATAAAAATAAAGCTCGGCAGCAGCACTTTTCGTCATTTCAAAAGTATATTTAGCAGACCCACCTGTAGCAATGGTTTGTTTGCCAACCTTTTCACCATACACCACCCCTTTTTCAAACTTCATGGGCAAAACATAGCTCCCACTTGCCAGAGAGATACCCGGCATTTCAGTATGAACTTTATCAACATCGGTTTTGGATGCAACAGCAGGCATATTGTAAACAGCCTGACTTCTCGGACTACTGGAAATCATTTTATTCCACTTTCCACCTTGAATGACAGTATTATAACGAGAGGTATTAGCTGTAATTGCATATAAGGCATCCCGTGATTTTTGAGAATAGACCAAGGCATTCGGATCTTTATTGAGTGCCCCTCTAAAACTTTTATTAGCATAAATGAATTTTTCGTTCATTAATCCACCACAAATAATCGGATAATAAACAGTCTCAAAAAAAGCATCTTTCAATTCAGCAGGAATTTGGGCATAAACCAATTCGACAGATTTGGACAGTTCCTGACAAGTTGCAAGCCTTTGTTCCATTTCAGTAGCTGAAAATTTGACTAAATTCAGGTGTTCCGGTTTTCCTGCCTGTGCCAATTGAAAATAGGTCATATAAGCATTGGTAATGTCTTGGGAAAAAGCTTCACCAAAAGTGGATGCAGACCATTCCATCAGATATTCCCTGACATTATCTGTACCCCATTTGTTGTAGTCAAAAGCCAGATCGAGACAATAACTGGTAAGCATTTCTGCCGGTTTAATATCACCAACGTTAAAAACCCAGACTCGGTTTCCGCCAAATGAAGCAGCCTTTTTCATTTCACTGGCTATCAATGCCGGCGGAGTAGATGCAATCCACAAATAATCGCTCGGATCTCCCCAGTATGAAATGTGGTAATACACACCACTTCCCCCTGAACGAGCCTGCTCCGCTAGATTGGAGACCTGACGCACATAGCCAAAGTTGTCATCCACCCATCCAAGCGTGATGTCTTCAGGTAAGACCATGTTGTTGTTGTAGATATCGGTCACTTCTTTGTAGGGAAAGAATATTTGGGGAACTTTTCGAAGATCGGAATTAATATTGGATGAAAGTAAACCACGCTCACGGGTTATAACCTCCTCCAACTTAGCCGTTTTTTCATTCAGCGTTGATCCACCGGCCATGGGGCCATCTTCCGTACCCCTGATACCCATCGTAAATAAATTCTCATACGAACCATTGCTTTTTACCCGCTTTTCAAGCTCGCCCATCACTTTATCCATATTGGTAAACGGGTTCCATTCACTGGTCGGATACGGCCATTCGTGGGTATTGTACAACATTGGTTCGTGATGGGAAGACCCCATTACAATGGCATAATTATCGGCAACTATCTTGTTTTCAGCGTACAAATTAAAGGCCTTGGTACACGTATGCATGGCCGGCCAAAGGTAATTGGCTTTTAACCGCAGCAACAACTCACATACTTTTTCATACGTTTTCGGTCCAATATCTTTTACAGGATCAAAAGTATTATTTGCCCACGACTGAATGCCAAAATCTTCATCGTTAATAAAAATGCCTCTGTATTGTACGGTTGGCTCTTTGGAAACATACTCCATGGGACTCACCACCAAGGATTCCTTTTTAGAAGGAACAACGTCTGCCCACCAATACAAGGGTGAAACACCAATGGCCTTCGATAAGTCAAAAACGCCGTAAGCAGTACCTCTCCGATCACTTCCGGCTATAACGAGTGCTTGCTTAACTCCAATGAATGGAGCATCAATGGTCTGCATTTTATAACGCTCCCATCCTCCTTTCAAAACATCCGTGTTAAGTTTGCCTGCATTTGCCAATTGCTTGAATAGTCGGCAACTGTCTATGGACCCGATGATTACTACATACTCAGTCAATGAATCTTTAGAGTGTGTCAGTTTTGGCTTTCTGCCAGTAACCCTTTCGATGTCTGAACAAAATAAACCAGCAGCAATTTTAACGACTTTCTGTTCTGTCGAATCACAAAATACGATGGTATTTATGTCCTTGACAGACAGTGGAAATCCAACTGAAGGACTTCTTAACACTGAAATGGGCGAATTGCTTTTTGCGCTCAGAAAGAGGAGGGATAATAAAAATGTAAAAATGACTTTTTTAGACATTTCAAGTGTGTTAAAAATTAGTAGATCTCAAGGAAATAAATGTATCAAAAGCCTCAAATTCTGGTTTATTGAGATTGAAGGCGATTGATACATTTTTTTAAATCTAAGTGAAATTGGCCAATATAAAAGGGGGATACTGAGTCCTCCTTTTATGGAGGTGTAAACTTATTTCTTTAAAAATTTAAGCACCTGCCCATCAACACGCAACAGATACATTCCTGAAGCCAATGTACTGATATTAATTTGTTTATTATCACCTGAAACTTTTATCGTTTTAAGTAACTTGCCCTGAATAGTTACAATTTCAACTAAGGAAGATGCTGCGTTAGAAACAGTTAAAACATCCTGTGCCGAGTTTGAATAAACAACTATTTTGGTACGATTATTTGCCGTAATCAATGCATTCGAATTATCGTCAGCCGAAAATTGATTGCCTGGATTTAAAGGTGCATAAACTACCTGATAGTCTTCTGATGCTGCAGATCCTAAATACTCGACAACCATAACACGGTACTCTGTGTTTTTCGTAAGGCCGGTTACAGCAACACTTGTACCAGTACCGTTGTAAACACAATACCAACCCGTTCCGGCCAGATCTCCTGAGCCAAAAGCAGAATTGGCTGTATAGGTTGTATTATTTATCAATTCTGGATTTCCTGTTGTACTTGCTGAAATAAAAACAGCTTTAGATGCAGCTGCATCATTTGACCAGCTCACATCAAAACCAGTAGCACCAACATTGGAAAATTTCACTTTTTGTCTGATATCAACAGAAGTCAGATATGCCAATTCATTAAAAATCATTTGATAACTTTCAGGAGTATATTGTACAAAATTTCTTACAGGTGGAAGGGCTCCATCGTCAGCTCCCATTTGAATAAACGACCTGAAATTGGCAGGAAAATTGCCAGAACCTGAATAGGTTTCAATTTCAGGACTCCAGCGTGCGGCTAAAACCCTATTTTCGAATACACGGCCAGGACCGTAAGCAGTAGCCAGTAGTTTACCATTATTTCCATTTGCAAAAGCAGTTGAATCGACATCAATGTAATCAAAAAACCATTTCATAAAGTCAATTTGGCCACTTGCAACATTCACACCCTCAAAAATAGGATCCGTTGGGAATGATACGTTGGCTTTGATGATGGTGTCTTTGGAAACGGTCGAAGTTTTTGTGGTCAACCTGTTTGTAGTACCGCTATTGATAAATTTTAAACGGTTATTGCGAATAACCCAACTTGAAAAAGTAAATACTGGAGCTTTAACAGCTGCCCAATTGGTGGACACAAAATCTCCACTGGCAGAAATACGACCGATAATTACCAAATCGGCTGAGTCTAAACGAGCCCAATTGAAACTGGAAGCCGTTGGATACGTAACAGAGACATCGTAACCATGACCAACCAATTCGGTCAGAACGGTTGAATCCATGTATTGTCCGGTACTGGACTTTACACTGTTGGAAAGATAAATCACTTTTGGGGATCTGGCGTTCGCTCCAAGTGCAAAACCAAGCAACAATAGTAGAAGGTAGGTCTTTTTCATGTAAATGTCGTTAAAGATTAATTTTAGGTAGAAAGCTATTCGACAAATATATAAAATATTTCAATTCCCCGTGTACGTAAACGTTTAAAATGTGCTTTATATTTAATTTATATTTAATACACAGTTATATAACCCAAAAAATTTGACCAAGTTCTTCCGGCATGAAAAATGCTGGAATTAGTTCAAAAGGTGAATGAATATGGTTAATGTCCGGGATATTTAAAGAATTCTATTCTTGTTTTTATAACAGTCAATATTTTCTTTTACAATGATGTCAATCGGACTTAAATTTAACTTTCTAAGAGGCTTTTTAAAAGTCAGATAATTCAAGAAAGCCATAACGCTGTTGTATCCTTGTTCTTCCGGATTTTGAGAAATCAGAAAATGAATAATCCCTTTATTCAGATAGTCAACATTCTCCTCAATTAAATCGTACCCAATCAGGATATTATTTTCTTGTTTCGAGTCATACAGATATTTAGCCACATGATAAACTCTGGAATTGGGCACAAAAAGAGCTCTGGGCGATTCAGAGGGTGCAATAATTTTAGATAAGGCTTTTTCAAAAGAAACAATAGACGAAATATTAATTTCTGTTGAAACAATTTTGTGCATATTTATCCGTCCATTGGTACTAAAATAAGAACTAAAACCACGTTCACGCAAATCGAGCTGATAAGAAGAAATTGATTTATTCACGAGCTTAATGATGTGAATATCTGCTTTTTCAGGCAATCCAAAATCTAAAAGCCTGGCAGCTACCAAACCAGACTGAACAGGGTCCAGACCAAAATACGCCAGATTTTTGCAGTTTTCTATAGTGACATCAATAAAAATATAAGGGATGAACAACTCATCGCATCTACAGATAACCTTGGTGGAAACCTCATACATCAGGGGAGCATAAATAAGCCCGTCCGGTTTTAAATTGAATATTTCTTTGGCCTTTAAAGTCACAGACTCCTCATTGCCAAGCTCATATAAGAAATAAACTATCTCGAAATTATAATTTCGAACTTCAACGGCTGCTTTACGAATGCCATTCAACGATTTTTCCCAATAGGGATTATCAAATTTATAATCGGGAATAAGAACGGCTATCGTATATTTCTTTTTGGATGCAAGCGATTGAGCCAATATATTGGGTGTGTACTCCAGCTCTTCAACTATTTTAAGCACTTTCTCCTTGGTCGCTTCTGATACTTCACCCCGATTGTGTAAAACTCTGTCAACAGTACCAATGGAAACATTTGCTTTCAGTGCAATGTCTTTAATCCCACTAATTTTTTTGTTCTGACTTTTCATTTAAAAATTGATGCCTTAAAATGTGTCTTACAGGATAAAAAACAAATTTATGAACAATTTCCTGAATAGTGTTAAATATTCGCATTTTTTGTACTTTTGAACGCGAATAGCACTCTTTTTATACATCTGAAAAACAGACCCTGAAACAAATAGCATGAAGAAGCATTCTTTTTTAAAAGCAAGTATCCTTTCTCTTTTACTGGTTTTAACCGTATTGCCTGTATTGGCCGAATCAGGCATTTACGTTGGAGGGCATTTTCGCCGGGATCGTACTGTGACTGTCCCAACTCTTAAAGCATCCGGTTTTACGTACGTCATTCTTTTTAATATTCAAGTGGAACCCAATGGTGATTTAACGATGGATAACGAATCATTGTGTTCCAATGGCGTTTATACGTTTGCAAAAACACAACCCAATTATATTGCAGATGTTGCTGCCCTTAAAACCGGTTTAACTTCCATAAAAAGAGTTGAAAGTTGCATTGGCGGTTGGGGATCCACCTCCTACGACAACATAAAAACATTGATAAATGCACAAGGAACAGGCTCGGCCAGTATTTTATACAAAAACTTTTTGGCACTAAAAAAGGCCATTCCATCGATAGAAGCCATCAACAACGACGATGAAAAAACGTACGATCCGATAACATCCAGCAGATTTTCCATCATGCTTTACGATCTCGGATTTAAAACGACACTGGCACCCTACATGAATAAAACGTTCTGGCAAAATCTGGCCACCTCCGTCAACAATGCCCGTCCGGGTGCAGTCGACCGCATCGACCTGCAGTGCTACGATGGAGGGGCAGGAAACAATCCGACAAACTGGAACATCAACAACATTCTAATGCATTCTGGCTTAGTTAACTATCAAAACACCTCCGCTCAAGTCACCTCAACTATGACCAATTGGAAAAATACCTCTACCACAAAAGGCGGATTTCTCTGGCTTTACAACGACAACAGCTACAGTCTGAAAAATTATGCGGCAGCCATAAATAAGGTTTTCGGTGGAGGAGATATCCTTCATTACGACCAAATGAAACCCCATGTAACGGTTTACACGGAAGCCAACTATGCTGGTACAGCCGTGAATTTTGAAAAGGGGAGCTATCCTATTGTCGGAATAGAAGCTCAGCATCTACCCGATAAATCGATATCATCCATCAAAGTGTCACCTGGCTTCAAGGTTGTGGTATACAAAAGTGACAAACTCACCGGTATATCAGATACCATCACAGAAAATACACCCGAACTTACAGCCTTAAATTTAAACGATGCTCTAAGTTCCTGGACGGTTTTAATAAACAGTGATATTCAATTTTCATCAAAAGCCTTTTGTCTTAAGAACAGAAAAAGTGGTCTGTTTATGGGCATTTCCGATGAAAGCAAAACAACAGGAGCCATCGTTCAGCAACAGAAGTTCAGTAAAAATGGAAATCAGATATGGCGGTTTGGAAATCTTGGCGAAGGATTGTTCCGTCTAACTAACCTGAATAGCAGTAAGGTTTTACAGGTTCGCAGTTCAAGCACTTTGGATAATGCACCGATGGAACAATCGAACGCTACTACTAATGACAATCAGAAATTTATCATTTACCCGAATGGACAGTCTGGCTATCATAAATTAATTGCCTTGCACAGTACAAAATTCGTTGAGGTGGCGCCGGACCAGGCTAACATTGAAAATACCAGTCTTGTTCAGGGAGGTCTGGTTACAGATACAGCAACAGACTGGAAAATAATTCCCATATACAGCGTAATGGAGCCACACGCTATCCTGTATAACGATGAATCATTTAGTGGTCAAGGCATAAACTTCGAAGTTGGCGAATATTCTTCAGCAGCAATGGCTATGTTCGGGCTTTCAAACAATGTTTTGTCCTCCGTCAAAGTTGCACCTGGATATAAAATTGTACTTTACGATGAAAATAATTTAACCGGGGCATCTGTTGAATTAACCGGAGAAAATCCGATGCTTTCAGACAAATCTTTCGATAATCTGACCTCCTCCTTTACTGTATTGCCCATCACTGGAAATGCGATTAAAGACAGTCAATCAAGTGATTTTTTGCATATTTACCCAAACCCGGCTACAGATCTATTGTACATTGATGGCATAGGATCAACAATGGAGAAAGCTGAAATTATCAACATGATGGGTGAAAATGTTCTTTCACAAAAAGTAAAAACCGGCAAAATTAACGTTTCCTCTTTAACGCCCGGTCTCTATTTTTTAAAAATCTATGTAGAATCAAAATCGATCCCGCACCTCGTAAAATTCAACAAAAAATAAGTGCAATGAAAATCGTTTTTCTGGATGCCTACTCCATAGGTAATGCAGATATGTCCGCGTTTGCTGCTTTGGGATACTACACCTCCTTTGAAAGCACATCTCCTGAACAGGTAGTATCCCGTTGCGCCAAAGCAGATATTATAATCACCAATAAAGTGAAACTGATGCAACCGGAATTGGAAGCTTTGACCAATCTGAAGCTCATCTGCATTGCTGCCACAGGCATGAACAATGTTGATTTGAACGTAGCTGCCGAAAAGGGCATTGCCGTAAAAAATGTAGCAGACTACTCCACAGACAGCGTTGCAGAACAGACTTTTTCTTTAGCCCTTGGGCTCATCCATCAAACCCATTATTACGACCAATACGTAAAAAGTGGAGATTACAGTCGTAGCGGACGTTTCACCCATCACGGCCGGCCTTTTTTTGAAATAAAAGGTAAAAAGTGGGGCATCATCGGAATGGGGCATATCGGTCAACGAGTGGCAGAAATAGCAAAGGCCTTTGGTGCAGAGGTATCTTATAATTCTACATCTGGGAAAAACCTGAATGCCGGATATATGCATAAAAAACTGGATTTATTATTGGCTGAAAGTGACATCATCTCCATACATGCTCCATTGAATGAACAGACCCACTATCTGATTAACGCTGAAAATCTTCGCTTCCTGAAACCAAGTGCCTACCTGATTAATGTGGGACGTGGTGGCATTGTCAACGAAACAGATCTGGCTAAGGCTTTGAAGGAAAATCGGTTGGCCGGTGCTGGTATTGATGTATTTGAACAAGAGCCACTGCCAATGAACCATCCTTTCTTATCGCCAGACATAAAGGAAAAGTTGCTGATGGCTCCTCATGTAGCCTGGGCTTCTGAAGAAGCACGTCAACGATTGGTGGACACCATTGCTAAGCATATAAAGAGGTTTATCAAATCCTAGGATTTGCTGACTAAAATTAAAGTTCTTCTTCCAATTTTTAAAATACGCTTATTTATGCCAATAAGCGTTATTCATCTCATTATTAACATTATATTTTTCAAACACAAAATATTAGAACAAAATATGGGCTAATATTCGTGTTTAATGACCAACTTTTAGCTAAATCTTACGAATTATTACTATAGATTTGTTTAACTGCTGTATGAACGATATCCGCAATAAAATGCATAGTGTTTAAAAAACACATATTTAAAATACAGATCAAAAAAAATAAGTACTATTAACCTTTAACTTTTTAATTATGAAAAAAAATTACTTTTTATTAAGCCTTATGCTCTTAGGTATGAGCACACTAACAATGGCTCAGACAGACCCTGGAGCAACCAACCTAACCCACCAATGGACATTTGATGATGGCACAGCCAATGACAATATTGGAACTGTTCATGGTGCTTTGATGGGTTCAGCTGAAGTAGTAGAAGGATCACTTAAACTTGCCGGAGAAAGTTATGTTGAGCTTAACGGTTCAGATTTGGCTATTAATACCTACAGCGAAGTTTCATTCTCTACTTGGTTTACTACTGAAAAAGGAATGAATGACGGTTACCGTTTTCTGTTTTATTTTGGAGGTCAAAATGGAACTAACGGTGCAAACATGACTGGTTTTACTCCTACTCGTGGCGACAATGTCAGCAAAGTAATAGTTATGACCACTGATGGAGAAAAAGGTTTGAATGGTCCTGAATTTGATGACAACATTCAACACCATTTAGTTTACACAGTTGATGCAACATCAATTACCTATTATGTTGATGGCATCTTATTAGGTTCTGCTCCAATTGGTGCTACGACACTGGCTGATGTAGCTACCAGTTTGGCTTATTTCGGAAAAGGCGGCTGGCCAGATCCAACGTGGGCAGGTTCTATTAATGAAATTAGCATTTACAATAAGGTTCTTACTTTAGATAATGTTAAATATCTTTATGATTTGAAGAAAGTAACTATTCCTGCAGAAGATCCTGGAACAGCTAACTTGACTCACCAATGGACATTTGACGATGGTACTGCTACAGACATTATTGGTGGTATTACTACCACACTTCAGGGTAATACTACAGTTACGGACAAAGCTCTTGACACAAGTGCAGATGGATTTGTAGAATTTGACGCTGCAGCTTTAGCCATTAATACCTATTCAGCTCTTTCTGTTGAAGCATGGTTTACTTCAGTTGCCGGAGAAAACAATGGTTTTCACTTCCTGTATTATTTCGGAAACTCAAACGGTGGTGGACAAAACTTTACCGGTTATACTCCTGCCCGTGGTAACGACAGAGGTCTTGTTATGATTAATTCTGCCGGAGAAAATTCTGTACCTAGTGCAGAATATAATGACGGCTTATTACATCACATGGTATCCGTTGTAGATGAAACTTCTATTTCCTTATACATAGATGGCGTTTTAATGGGTACCAACCCAACCGCTATTTCGCTTTCTAGTCTAGGTACAGATTTCGCATGGATTGGTAAAGGTGGATGGCCTGATCCAAACTGGAAAGGCCTTCTTAATAAATTCAGCATTTACGACAATGCTTTAACAGCCAATAATGTAAATTTCCTATACAATCTTGGTGCTGAAAATACAGGAACAGGCATTAAAGAAGCCAAAAATGAGATTCAAACTATTTCATTAAACAACAATCAACTTGTTGCAGAATTCCAATCAGCAGCTGCTTCTAAGGCTAAAATTGAAATCTATAACATTCAAGGCAAAATGCTTTCAAGTAATTCTTTTGCAGTAAACGCAGGACATAATCGTAAAACTATTCAAGCTAATTTAGCTACTGGTATTTATGTTGTACGTCTTGATGTAAACGGAAAAACTACTTATAGCAAAATTGTAAAATAAAAATTAAGAGCATTTAATAGTCTGAAAAGAACTATTAACCGAGTATGTAGGGGGTTCGTTCTCCCATCCTTTCCAACCGCCGTGTATGCTAAAGCACACGGCGGTTTTTTTGTTTAATTAAGTGCTCCTAAGTCAATTTAATAGTACATCGGCCTTTCATTTGACCGTCAATCGTTCATAGCATGACGAGCTTGCAATCAACCTGATTCTTACCAATAGCCTTTGCCTGATAACGCTAATCAATACTTTAGCCTTTACAACATTAATCAAACCATCAGCTTGCCAGGAGCTTTCCACTGACTCCCATTCAATCAGTCAGTAACTTTTACGGAGAAGAACAATAGCTCCTGACGGCTGCATCCATATTCCACAATACTACGTACTACCAACCAAACACTAAAACATCTTTGCAATAGGGCGTAGACAAGCGTTTATACCTTGCTGGAATATGGACTATATCCAAAAAAAAACGGGTGTTACTTTGACGTAACACCCGTAAATCTAATTATTGGTAAATTCTATTATTCGAATTTTATTTCATCACCACTTTCAATACTTCAGCAGCTGATTTTACGATGTAAACACCTTGAGGAAGTGTCAGGTTTCTGGTAGATTGAACATTAAATTCAGCTACACAAGCACCGCTAACACTATAAACTCTTACAAAAGTAGGTTTATTTGTGTTGATTGTTAATAAACCAGCGTTAGATGTAACTTTCAGGTTTTTAACTGTCGGAGCAACTAAATTTTTTGTAGGAAGATCAGGAGCAAAAGCACCAGTCGTATTTACAGCAACATACTGAATTTCTACATCTGTATCTTCAGTACCCTGAGATTTACCAAAGAACAGGTAAGAATCACCGTTGGCTTCGTAAGGAACATAGGTACTTTCTTCATAAAGTGCAATATCATCAATATAGAAGTTAAACCAACCACCAAAATCGGTGTACATATTCAACGTGTGATTTGCAGCTGTTGTACTGAATGTAACAACCTGACGACTCCAGTTGATATTGCGTACGTTAAGTACATCATTCCAAACCTGGATATCACCATTTGCAACAATTAATCTTCCAGCATCAGCATAGTTTGCTGCTTTAACCCAGAATACAAAAGTATAGGTTTTATTAGGTTCTAGTTCTTTCTTGAAATTCAAATTAACGCGATAAGCACTTGGAAGGGAATCTTTGGTAATTCCTTCAAAATTTTTGGCTGCACCTTGATCATCAAGGAATGAGAAACGCATACTTTTGGTACCACTATTTGCCCATCTAATACCAGTGTCAACCACTTTTTGTCTATCCTGAAGTTTTACATAAGAACCCCACAACTCGTTCAATTTCACAGGGAAATTGTTGTCAATTACAGGATTTGTAGATGCCAAAGCCCAATCGTATGCAGTTCCATCGTTGTTGAGAGCTACATCTTCAAAGTCACCATTTGCAATCAGGTTCGTTTTGCCTGCGAAGAGGTCAGGATCGGTTTCGGCTGTAACTTCATACAATACCAGATCATCTAAATAAAGATTCCACCAGTTACCATGTGAAGCAGCATTTGTGTAAAAATGCATGATTGTATCCGTTGCGTTGGTTGTAAATACCAAATCACAGTTTGCCCAGACATTATTTCTTCCTTTGAGTTCGTGACCCCAAATAGCAGTTGCATCATCGCCTTCGCCAAGTTTCACTTTAAGCCAACCCCAATCATCCCATTTCGGACTCTTATGCCAGAAGTTGAAACGATATTTTGTGCTTGGTTTCAATGTTCTTGTAAAATCGAAGTTATTGGCGTTATTACCCAACGTTGAGAAACGAACGGAAGCTGCTCCACTGTGCGCCCAATTTGTAGCACCATTTCCAGCTGAAAGACCATCATTTGATTGATCGTGACGTTGAATACGAACACTACCATTCCAAAGTGGTTCAATTTGAGTTGGAGTGTTTGAATTACCACTGGCCAAGTCACTTAAAGCCCATGTAATAGGATTACCATCATTGTCCATCGTGAAATCTTCAAAACCACCGTTTTGAATCAGGTTGGTATAGGTAGCAGGTAGAGCGTTAGTTACAGCTACTCCAGGTGCTGTAGTAACACCAGCTTTTAAAGTAGGTTGTTCACGTAAAACAAAATTATCGAACGAATTAATCGAAGTTAATTTATTACCATCACGGATCCACGTTGGAAATTCAAAACGAATTGATTTTACATCGGCAGGAGTTGTAATAGTCTGGTTATGTATTTGCCAAAAATTATCATTAGCACCAGACCATAGAGCATTCGTACCACGGGCATCTGTTCCGTTTTGTGTTCCTAGTTGAGTGTTGTAAAATGCACCCATATCGCGCCAGGCCCAAGGCTCAATGGCAGAACGGCGACGAGTAATGGAAATGTCATATTTAGTGTTTGGTTTTACAGCAATTTCGCGGGTTCTTGCTTTTTCCTGAGTTGCAGTGTTAAAATCAACACCTGATCTCTCAACCAAACCATTGCTATTCATTACCAAGCCATAGTTACCACTTCTTTTATTGGTAAGATCAGTTGATTTATAGAGTAGCCCTTTGCTTAAAAAATCAGGGAAAGCTGAAGCATCGCTTACATTTTCTCCATCTTCAAAACCACCGTTTACGATGATATTATCAAAATAGAAAGCAGAAATAGGGAAAGTTCCTATTAGTTCTTTGTCCCGATAAACTGTTACTAAACCGGAAGGAGCTACTGCCAAACGGAAAGTATGAAATTCAGTCGTATTGTCGAGCAATGAGGCTACAGTTGTTGTTGCAGCCAAAGGATTTGATTGATTAGCCAGGAATGAGGTGTAAATACCTAAACGGAACCCTTTTCCTTGATTATCATAACCTTGAATATTAAAAGCTCCGTTTTTAGCAGCAGTATTAATTTTGGCTTTGATTTCGATTGTGTAACCAGTGCTTAGATTTAATCCCAAACCCGTTTTGTACCAGCCTAGTTTAGAATCTTTGTTGTTGGCATTCACAGTTTTGAGTTTCAACACCCCACCCTGAATTTCCTGAGTTATGACTGCAGCAGAATCAGTGATTGTATTATCCAGTTTCAGCTCATTCCATGAAGCATCAGCTGGCAACTGACTTTGTGCGCTGTAGATTGTGTCCAGCACTTGTGCACTTACAGTGAATCCTGCGAATAGGAAGCACATAATAAAAGATGTAGTTTTTTTCATTTACAATTAATTTAAAGTTGATTACGTGTGTTTTTTTAAACTTTTCAAATAAAGTTAAAAAGTAGAAGAAACCTGAGCACAATCTGACCAAAAATAAACAATTATTAACCATAATACATCAATTCAAGGAATAATACATTCCCATCGTAAGAAAATCGATCAAATATATCAGACTGTATATTAGTTATTTATTGAAATAAGTCTAGTCTTATAAACGAAAAAAAGGAGCAATACGCTCCCTTTCAAAATAAAACTAAAACGACTAAAAAGTAACCTTACTTTTTGATAAGCAAGACTTCACCAATAGCTTCTTCCAGTTGTTTTTTAGGCATTGCACCCATACTCATTTGCGGTTTTCCTTCCAGAGGAACAAAAAGTAAACTTGGAATACTACGTATACCAAAAGCAGCAGCAAGCTCTTGCTCTGCCTCGGTGTCAATTTTGTAAATGTAGATCTTTCCTTCAAATTCTTTTGCAAGTTCTTCCAATACGGGGGCTACTGCCTTACAAGGCCCGCACCAATCTGCATAAAAATCTATCAGACATGGTTTGTCACCAAGGTATTTCCATTCCTGAGGATTTGCTTCATAATTAGCTACTTTTTTCAAAAATTCGTCTTTTGTCAAATGAATTGTTCCCATTTTATGTATTTTTTAAGTGTGTATTTGTTATTGTCTATAAATATTGTCTACTAGAAAACAATTAGATAAAAAAAGATTAAGAATCACATTGGTGTGAAATTTTATTGATAAATTCTTTTAATTGAAGAGATTGCCCGCTCATTTCATCCAATTTTACTTTTCCGGTTTCAGTGAGCGAAAAGAACATTTGACGCTTATCCACCGATCCGAGTTTGCGTTGTATAAACCCCATTTGTTCTACAGTACACAACACTTTGGAAACCCTTGAATTTGAAAGTCCAACAAATTCACAAATATCACCGGCCGATTTATCCTTGCCATTCTTAAGGCAACACAAAACCATGGCATCATTTATACTGACCTTATGCTTTTCCTGAAATTCCTTTTCGAATTGATACATCAATCGATAGATGTCCTTTAAAACGCAAATATCATCCATTTCATCTAATTTTATGCTACAAAAATACAAATTATTTTCACAGCAAACAAATTTTCTATGAGAAAGTATTATTTATAATAAATCAACCTCTGTCAAACAATCGCCAAACTTTATCATTTTGAGGAAGGGGAGCTGAGACACTGACAGTAAGGCCACTAACAGGATGGATAAAATCCACATACCTGGAATGTAATGATATACCTCCATCAGGATTGGATCTGGGAAATCCATACTTTAAATCACCTTTAATGGGACAACCTATCTTTGCCAGCTGGCAACGGATTTGGTGGTGACGACCTGTTTTCAAATCAATCTCGAGCAAATAAAAGGTATCTGATTTTCCGATAAGCTTGTAATGAAGAATGGCTTTCTTGGAATTTGGTTTTTCAGTGTCGTACGCATAGCTTTTATTTTGCTTTTCATTGCGTACTATATAATGTTCGAGTACACCTTCGTCTTTAATGGGTGGTGTCTTAACAATAGCCCAATACGTTTTATGCACTTCTCCGTTTTTAAACATATCGTTCAAACGCGGCAAAGCTTTGCTTGTTTTCGCAAAAATTACGATACCGGTAACAGGTCGGTCTAAACGATGGGTAACGCCTAAAAAGACGTTACCCGGTTTGTTGTATTTTTCTTTCAACCATATCTTCAAAGTCTCTTCCAGAGAAGGGTCACCGGTTTTATCAACCTGGACAATTTCTCCACAATCTTTGTTGATAATCAGAACATGGTTGTCTTCGTAAAGAACGGTCATCTATTCATTCCACCATCACAGTGAATAACCTGACCGCTTACATAGGAGGACAAATCTGAACCAAGGAAAACGCATACATTTGCTACATCTTCAGGTGTGCCACCGCGACGCAATGGGATTTTCTGTGCCCATTCTTTACGAACTTCTTCAGACAATTGAGCGGTCATCTCGGTGATGATAAAACCAGGAGCAACTGCATTTGCACGAATACCACGGGAACCCATTTCATCAGCAACAGATTTTGCCAGACCTATCATACCAGCCTTGGAAGCTGAGTAGTTGCATTGTCCTGCATTTCCTGAAACACCAACAACGGAGCTCATATTGATAATGCTGCCACCTCTTTGTTTCATCATGATGGGAGTTACTGCATGAACAAAGTTGAAAGCTGATTTCAGGTTGATGTTGATAACCATATCCCATTGTTGTTCGGTCATTCTCATCATCAAACCGTCACGGGTGATACCTGCATTGTTTACCAGAATATCAATGCGGCCAAAATCTTTAGCTATTTCTTCCACCACTTTATGGGCATCATCAAAATTAGCAGCGTTGGATGCATATCCTTTTACTTTGACGCCGTAAGACGCTATTTCAGCTTCAGTTGCTTTACCATTTTCATCAATGACTAAATCGGTAAAAGCGACATTGGCTCCTTCCTGTGCAAACTTAATGGCAATAGCTTTACCAATACCACGAGCGGCACCGGTTACAATAGCTGTTTTTCCTTCTAATAATTTCATGTATTCAAAATTTATGTATTGTTAAAACGCATGTCGTAGGACATTTGTAAAATTATTCTTTTTGACCCATCAACCCAAAAAACAGAAAGTCGTAAATCTGTTGATTCTGCTCCTTGTATTTCCGGGTATTCTCTCGGATATAGGGCACTTCCAGACCTTTCATGGCAAATTGCAATATTTGAGCGGTTTTTTTAATGTCTTTTACATTAAAGACACCCTGCTCCTGACCTACTTTCAATAATTGGGTAAGCATGACGGTCTCTTTGCTGTCCAGCTTTCGACGTAATTTTTCAACTTCCATGATGTCCCGAAAAAAAAGAGCATGCAAATTACCATTTCTGATAACCATATCTTTAATTACTTCAAAATGAGTGCGAACAAGAGCTTCAATTTTTTTATCAGGTTGTAGATCCAACTTCATAACAGCCTGCAAAGAAGCTGTAACAAGAAGTAGTTCGCTTTCCACACAGGCCATATAGACTTCTTCCTTATTCCGGAAATACGTATAAAGGGTGCGTCTTCCTTTACCGGAGGCAGCGGCAATATCATTCATGGTCGTATCTACCACTCCCTTTTCGGCGAAAAGTTGTCTGGCAACTTCAACCAACATTGATCTTGTTTTTGATACTGACATAGCTAGTTTTGCACAAACAAATGTATAATGTGCAAATGTACAAAAAAATACATCGAGTCAATAGGTTCACATTATTTTTTCATGAATTTACGTAAACCGCTTGTGGATACGAAAAAAAGCAGTACTTTTGCATCACAAACAAATCGCGGAGTGGAGCAGTGGTAGCTCGTTGGGCTCATAACCCAAAGGTCATAGGTTCGAGTCCTGTCTCCGCAACAATCAGAAGTCTTCAAAGCAATTTGAAGACTTTTTTTCATATATTTGAGTTTTATTAAAAGCGCAAATGTCCTACCAGCTCCCGACAAACAAAGGGAAAAAAAACTCTAAACTTTATGGCGAAAGTAAAAAGCCTTTACGTATGCAACAATTGCGGAGCCGACTCTCCTAAATGGGTAGGTAAATGTCCCATTTGTGGTGAGTGGAACACGTATCACGAAGAAATCATCCGGACAGACGCAGCGTCCAAAAGGGCTTCTGCTTCAGGTTTTCATGCACCTAAATCCAAACCGGTTCTATTATCGGATGTAGAGCTTGCCGATGAACCGCGTATGAGTACCGGTGGAGGCGAATTGGACCGTGTACTGGGTGGCGGCATCGTACCCGGATCGTTGATTCTGATAGGCGGTGAGCCTGGTATCGGAAAATCAACGTTGGTGTTGCAGACTGTTTTGCAAATGCACGACAAAAAGGTTTTATACGTTTCTGGCGAAGAAAGTGTGGGTCAGCTCAAGCTCAGAGCGGAACGCATTCCAGGCGAAAATACCCAGGCCTGGTTTGTCAGCGAAACCTCGCTCGAAGAAATATTCATCCACATAGCCAATATTAAACCGGATCTGGTCATCATTGATTCTATTCAGACCGTTTCTACCGAAATGGCTGAATCATCGCCGGGAAGTGTGACACAAGTGCGTGAATCTGCAGCTGCCTTGTTGCGTTTTGCCAAGGAAAGTGCTACTCCCGTTATTTTGATCGGACATATTAACAAGGAAGGGAGTATTGCAGGTCCTAAAGTACTGGAACACATTGTGGATACCGTGCTTCTTTTTGAAGGTGACCAGCAATTTCTTTACCGTATTCTTCGTTCCATGAAAAACCGTTTTGGGAGTACCTCAGAAATAGGCATTTATGAAATGCTTCAGGATGGTCTTCGCGAAGTGGCAAATCCGTCTGAAATGCTGCTCTCGCAAAACAACATCGATTTAAGCGGTGTATCCATTGCAGCTACCATCGAAGGCATTCGTCCTTTCCTGATTGAAGTACAGGCTTTGGTCAGTACGGCCGCTTATGGAACGCCTCAACGTTCTGCCACAGGTTTTGACCTGAGACGTTTGAACATGCTTCTAGCCGTCCTTGAAAAACGCGCTGGATTCAAAATTGCTCAGAAAGACGTTTTCCTCAACATAGCCGGCGGTATAAAAGTAAATGACCCTGCCATTGATTTAGCCGTGCTTTGCTCTATCCTTTCTTCCAGCCTCGACATCACCATCGACAGACATTGCTGCCTGGCCGGTGAAGTGGGGCTTTCAGGTGAGATTCGTCCTGTAAACCGCATTGAACAGCGCATTCTTGAAGCCCAGAAACTGGGATTCAAGCGCATCATCATACCCAAATTTTCCACTTCAGCCGTAGACTTCAAACGTTTTAACATGGAGATTCAGCACGTCAGTAAAGTGGAAGAAGCTTTTAAATTGCTCTTTAAATAAAAAATTATGACTCAGGAATTTGACCTTCGCATACTGCCCGAACAGGCCGCCAATGAACAATCCATCAAATATTTGCTGGTTCGGGAAAAAGGTGTTTCACCCGATCGTTATTGCGGCATCCGCATACTAAAACGCTCCATTGACGCACGTCAACGTACTATTTTCATCAATCTGAGGGTACGGGTGTATCTGGATGAGCAACCGGAAGAAGGACTTTTCACGCCAATAGAATATTCAGATGTGTCCGAAAAGCCTTCTGCCATCATCGTTGGTGCCGGCCCAGGTGGACTTTTCGCAGCTTTGCGGTTGATTGAACTTGGTATAAAACCCATTGTAGTGGAACGTGGCAAATCCGTTCATGAACGCAAGCACGATATTGCACTGATAACCCGCGAACAAATCGTCGACCCCGAATCCAATTACAGTTTTGGCGAAGGTGGGGCTGGTGCTTTTTCAGACGGAAAACTGTATACCAGAAGCAAAAAACGCGGTAATGTGGACAAAATCCTGCAAGTATTTTGTCAATTTGGAGCGAGCACTTCTATTTTAGCAGACGCACATCCGCATTTAGGCACAGACAAACTACCTTCTGTCATTGAAAGCATTCGTGAAAAAATCAGATCTTGTGGTGGAGAAGTTCATTTTGAAACACGTATGGACGATATTATTCTGCACCAAAACGAAATTGTCGGTATTCGGACTTCCAACGGCAAAGAATTCAAAGGCCCGGTCATTTTGGCTACCGGCCATTCTGCCAGAGATGTCTATCGTCTTTTACAGGCAAAGGGCATTCGTCAGGAAGCAAAAAGCCTGGCATTGGGCATTCGTTTGGAGCACCCGCAAATGCTCATTGACCAGATCATGTACCATTCACAAAAAGGTCGGGGTGAATTTCTGCCAGCTGCCGAATACAGCTTTGTGACGCAAGTTCAGGAACGTGGTGTTTATTCCTTCTGCATGTGCCCCGGAGGCTTTGTGGTACCTGCTGCGAGCGGGGCCGAACAGGTTGTGGTCAACGGAATGTCTCCATCCAACCGAGGCTCCAAGTGGGGTAATGCTGGTATGGTGGTGGAATTTCACCCGGAAGACATCGCTGAAAATAAAATAGATTCAGATTTCATTGATTCAGCCCCTGAACTGGCTGTGATGCATTATCAGGAACAACTTGAAAAGCTGAGTTACCTACAGGGTGGATCTTCACAAATTGCTCCGGTTCAACGTATGAATGATTTCATGAAGGGCAGGCTTTCAGAATATTTACCCGACACCTCCTATACACCAGGCGTAAAAAGCTCAGCACTTCATGAATGGCTGCCAAAAGGTATATCATCACGCTTGCAAGAAGCGTTTAAAGTTTTCGACCGCAACAACAAAGGATTTCTTACAAACGAAGCATTACTCATCGGAGTTGAAACGCGCACTTCCTCCCCTTTGCGAATCCTTCGCGACCCTCTGTCACTCGAACACATCGAAATTAAAGGCTTGTACCCTTGTGGCGAAGGAGCCGGTTACGCCGGTGGAATTGTCAGTGCTGCCATTGATGGTGAGCGGTGCGCCGAGAGTTTGGCAAATTCATTAAATGCGAAACCAGTCTAAAAAAAACGTCATTTTGACACATTTTAAAACAGTGTGTCAGAATGGCGGTTTAAATTGAATTGGCAAAACATTTGAAGTCTCCCGATTGTTTAAAACATAAACGATTATGAACTTCAATAATTTCACCATCAAATCTCAGGAAGCTGTTCAGAAAGCCATCGATCTGGCTACAAGCAAACAACAGCAAGCCATTGAAACACCCCATCTGCTCAAAAGCATTATGGAGGTAGGAGAAAGTATCACCAATTTTATATTTCAGAAATCAGGAGCGAACACCAGCACGCTAAATACTGCCGTGGACGAACTGCTGGAAAGCTATCCCAGAGTAACCAATGCTGAACCGTATCTTTCACGGGAATCAAACACCGTTTTACAAAAAGCCGTGGATTATTCCGGCAAAGAAGGCGATCAGTTTGTTTCCATGGAGTTTATACTCTTGGCTCTTTTTACCGAAAAAAATGCCGTTTCGGGTTTGTTGAAAGATGCCGGCCTCACCGAAAAAGTGATGCACGCCGCCATTCAGGAATTGAGAAAAGGCTCCAAAGTAAACAGCCAGTCAGCGGAAGACACCTACAATGCCCTGAATAAATTTGCCATCAACCTGAATGAACGCGCCCGTTCCGGAAAACTGGATCCAGTGATTGGTCGTGATGAGGAAATACGTCGAGTGCTTCAAATTCTGAGCCGGCGCACCAAAAACAACCCCATTTTAATAGGCGAACCCGGTACCGGAAAAACTGCCATTGCAGAAGGTTTGGCTCATCGGATTGTTCGTGGTGATGTACCGGAAAATTTAAAAAGCAAGCAATTGTATTCCCTGGATATGGGAGCTTTGATAGCAGGAGCCAAATACAAAGGCGAATTTGAGGAAAGGTTGAAATCGGTCATCAATGAAGTAATCAAATCAGAAGGTGAAATCATCCTTTTCATCGATGAAATTCACACCTTGGTGGGAGCCGGAGGAGGTGAAGGAGCCATGGATGCAGCCAATATTTTAAAACCTGCCCTGGCAAGAGGAGAACTCCGCGCCATCGGGGCAACCACACTCAACGAGTACCAGAAATATTTCGAAAAAGACAAAGCGCTGGAACGTCGTTTTCAGATTGTACAGGTGAACGAACCGGATGAAGCCAGCACGATCTCTATCCTACGTGGCTTAAAAGAACGCTACGAAAACCACCACAAAGTGCGGATCATGGATGAAGCCATCATTGCTGCCGTTGAACTTTCCACGCGCTACATCACCGATCGTTTTCTACCCGACAAGGCCATCGACCTGATGGACGAAGCGGCAGCCAAACTGCGTTTGGAAGTGAATTCAGTACCCGAAGAACTCGATAAGATTGAACGCAGCACGATGCAACTGGAAATAGAGCGCGAAGCCATTAAACGTGAAAAAGATCCAATCAAACTCAATCAACTCAATAAGGAAATCGCCAACCTCAAAGAGGAAAGCAGCAAAATAAAAGCCAAATGGACGTCCGAAAAAGAGCTCATCAACAAAATTCAACAAGGTAAAATCGATCTGGAAAACCTGAAATTTGAAGCCGATAAAGCCGAAAGAGAGGGTGATTACGGAAAAGTAGCGGAAATTCGTTATGGGAAATTAAAGGAAACACAGGCAACAATTGATTCAACCAAGGAGAAGTTGCACCTGATGCAGGGCGACAACCCCATGATTAAAGAAGAAGTGGATGCTCAGGATATTGCCGATGTCGTTTCCCGCTGGACAGGCATTCCAGTCCGGAAAATGATGCAAAGCGAAATGGATAAACTCCTTCATTTGGAAGAATAGCTCCACAAACGCGTCGTTGGTCAGGAAGAAGCCATCACCGCCGTATCGGATGCCGTTCGCCGCAGCCGTGCAGGACTTAATGACCCCAAACGCCCCATTGGCTCCTTCATTTTCTTAGGAACCACAGGCGTAGGCAAAACAGAACTGGCCAAAGCCTTGGCCGATTACCTGTTTGACGATGAAAACAAGATGACCAGAATCGATATGTCCGAGTATCAGGAGAAATTTTCCGTTACCAGACTTATAGGTTCTCCTCCCGGATACGTGGGTTATGATGAAGGTGGCCAGTTGACCGAGGCCATTCGCCACAAACCCTATTCCGTCGTGTTATTCGACGAAATAGAAAAAGCGCATCCAGACGTTTTCAACGTCCTGCTGCAGGTTTTGGATGATGGCAGACTCACCGACAACAAGGGTCGGATGGTCAATTTCAAGAACACCATCATCATTATGACCTCCAACATTGGTTCAAACCTGATCAGGGACAGTTTTTCAAAAATGACTGCGAAAAACAGAGAGGATATCATCGAAACAACCAAAAGTGCCGTTTTTGAGCTGCTTAAGCAAACCATCCGGCCAGAATTTCTGAACCGTATTGACGAGCTGATCATGTTTACCCCCTTGAACCAAGCAGAAATCAAACAAATTGTTCATTTGCAGCTAAATGGCATCATCAATCAATTGAAAGAAAGTGGTGTGATACTGGACGTGAGCAATAAAGCCATTAGCTGGATAGCCAAAACTGGGTATGATCCACAATTTGGTGCCAGACCCGTGAAGCGTGTTTTGCAAAAGTACTTGCTCAATGAGCTTTCCAAACAGATAATTGGTCAGACCATAGATAAAACCAAGGCGATTGTGGTGGATGAGAAGGAAGATAAACTGGTGTTTGGGAATTAACTAAAAAAAAACAAAAAGAAGGCTTACGTGATTTGATTCACGTAAGCCTTCTTTTTGAACTATATTTAAAAATTCATATTACTTTCCACCTTCAGGAGCACCATCGGGAGCACCTTCCGGACGATTACCATTTCCACCCTGACGTGGTCCACGATTTTCTCTTTCTTTCAGAATAGCATCGTATTTTGCCTTTTGATCGTCTGTCAATAAAGCTTTCACTTCGGTAGCTTTAGCCGCTCCTTCTTCTTTCCTGATTTTCATCATAGTTTCACGATCAGGTTTTTCAGCATTGTTTTGTCTTTCCGCAAACCGGATAGAATCCTTTACAGCATACTTGTAATTAATTACCTGAATCTTACCAGTTTGTTCTACATTGAGTTCAAGCGCTTTTACCACTCGTTCCGTTTCGTTTTTTGCTCGCTCTGTAGCAGATCTCATTGGGCGATTGCCCTGACCTTGAGCCATTGCAACTGTACCCACTAAAAGTAGAGCAGCAGCTGCCATTGTTTTAAAGATTTTCATTTGCTTTTAAGTATTAAGGTTTTAAATCTGAAACTAAAAATATTCTTTTAGATACTGGAAAGTGAAAATGGTTTAAATTTTATCGGTGAAGGATTACAAATTTAATTGAAAGGCAATCCTGAAAGTTCCGTTCCCCCAACCATCGTGGCAATTATCACAAATTTCAGAATTATCTAAATGATCGAGATACACTTCATAGGCCTGTATTTGTCCAAATCTTAACACCTTCCTGATTGCTCGTTCCCTTCGTTCCATGGCGTAAAAATGATTACCAGGTCTGCGGGATAAATAGTTCAGATTGATCCGGTAGATTTTATAAATTTGCCTTTCGGATAAATCTAAAACCATAGAAATACGATTGGTTTCAACAGTGGCTAAATCGGATACCGAATAATTCATGGAATAACCCCTTTCAAACCTTGGCAAATAACACAATGGGCATGCATCGTCGTGACGGTTTCTGCGGTCATATGCATAATCTCTATTGTGATTATCGTACTTTCGATAAGCCACATAACCATTTGAATGATGATTATTCCTGTTATCGTACCGATCATTGCTCTGTTCACGCCTTTGTTCGTTTCTACCTGGATCGTATTCACGGTGTTGAGCATTTCTGTTCTCATTACCTTCAGTATACCTGACACTGCCTTTTTCAGAATAAACGATTTCCCTTTTATTCCGACTTCGGGGATCCTGTGCTACACGCGATTGTCTGGTATCTGATTCTTTGTGTTCGGACCGGACTTCGGTTTTTTGTTTTTCTTTTTTCGGACGGTTGTTTTCTTCTCTGTTTCTCTGTGCAAAAGCACCTGTTCCAGCCAGCATTAAGGCGGCTAAAAGAACGAATTTCATTGTTTTCATATTCACTTATTTTTAAGAGTTAAATGCTATCTTTTGTTTTATAGAGCAAAAACAACAAACAATGTTTATCGGAGAAAATTTAATTTAACTTCTTTTGAGAATGACCTTTTTTGGCCATTCTCAGAAAAGTCTCATATTTAGCAAGTTGTTGTTTATCCAAAATAGATTTAATTTCGGCTTGTCTGGCCTTCATCTGTTTTCTGTTAAACTTCTTATCACTTTTTTCAACAGGATCTTTCAACGTATATTTTTGATTGATGGTTTTGATTTTGGCGACCTGATCTTCTTTTAAATCTAAAGCAACTTTCAACATTCCTATTCGTTTCTGATTACGTTCTTCGGGTGATAATTTTGCGATAGGTCTTTTCCCGGCTTCGTGATTTTGTTTGCCTTTTTCCACGCCAGGTTTGTGTTGTTTTTGCATATCCATATGCATGGGACATTTATCACAATTCATTTCTTTACCCTGAGGTTCCTGTGCTTCTTGCCGACCCATTCTTTCACGACCCATTCTCTCGGGTCTCATTCTTTCACGACCCATTCTCTCAAGTCTTTTTCCGTCGTTAAAAAGAACTTCTCCGGCACGCAAATCCAGCATTTTTTGGAATTGATCCATCTGATCTTTCGTAAGGATAGACTTAAAATCCTTCATTTGTTCGAGGCGAACGGCTTGTTGCTGTTTGCGAAAATCAGCAAAAGCAATGGAATCCTTTTGATGGTAATCCTTGTTGATCTTTTCCAACTGAGCCTGTTGTTCGGGGGTCAGATTCAATTGTTTCATCAGATGTTCACCATGATTGTTCATAGGGGAGCCTTGTCTTTCCGGACGATTTTCCATACCCTGTTGCGCAAATGCAGATGATCCTGCAAGAAGTAAAGCAATCAGTAATACCTTTTTAATTGTTTTCATCTTTATAAAATTTAGTGTACTAATTTCTGTTCATATGTGCTTAGAGTAAAAAAGACCGCTACAGTTTAATCTGCAGCGGTCTTTTAATGCGTTATTTAACAAACTATTAGAGTTTAACTACTTAAATGTTTACTGAATGAAAAAAATCTTCCGTTCACCGATAAAAAAATCAAAGGCTGAGTCTTGTTATTTTAAACCTTCCAACAAGTTCTTTACAGCATCCGGCACCGTTTTCTCCTGACTCAGACATTGGATAAACCGACTGCCGATAATGGCACCCGATGCATTTTCAAAAGCAGCGTCCAATGTGGCCTTATTAGAAATACCGAAACCAATCAATCTGGGGTTTTTCAATCCCATCGCATTGACCTTGTGAAAATAATTCTGTTTCTCCTGATTGAAACTAGTCTGTGCACCTGTGGTGGAAGCAGAAGAAACCATATAAATGAAACTGCTGGTATTTTCGTCTATCTGGCGTATTCTTTCCTCTGAAGTATCGGGGGTAATAAGCAGCACCATGGCCAAACCGTATTTATCCATCATCGGTTTAAATTGGGTGAGGTAATCGCTCATGGGCAGGTCTGGTAAAATAACTCCGTCTACACCTACGCTTTGACACGCTTTGCAAAAAGGTTCCAAACCAAACTGCATAACCACATTGAGATAACCCATCATAATTACAGGAATATGAATCTCTTTTCGCATATCTGCCAGTTGTTCAAAAATCCGAAGCAAGGACATCCCATTTTTAAGCGCAGCATTTCCACTTGCCTGAATAACAGGACCATCAGCCATGGGATCGGAAAAAGGTATACCGATTTCAACCATATCCACACCCTGCCCCTGAAGTTCACGCATCACAGGCATCGTATCTTCAGCATGGGGATAACCTGCTGTAAAATAAATGGATATGATCTTGGATTTTTTCTCCTGAAAAAGTATATTTATTCTATTGGTCATTTTTTCAAATTTAATTGATAGGTGAATTTATTCAAAAGTCCAACATCCTTCAAAGCAGGTTTAATTTCAAAACAACTGTTTACATCAATGCCAAATAGCATCGGATGTTCAAAGTCACAAATAGTGGAAACATCATCCAAACCTATGCCTCCACTCAGAAAAAAAGGCGTCGTACCTGTGTACTCTTTTAAAACAGTCCAGTCAAAGTGACAACCGGAACCACCTGGTACAGATGTTTTTGTATCAAACAGAAAATAATCGCAGCAATGCTCGTATAATTGAACAATTTCCAGATCGGATGCATCTGCAATATTAAAGGCTTTCAACACTTTAAGTCCTTTTTCTCTGTATTCGATACAGGTTTGAGGGGTTTCTGCTCCATGCAGCTGGATATGCGTAAATCCATACTGTTCAGTTATTTGCAGAACAGAATCGAAGGCCATATCCACAGAAACGGCGACTGGTTGAATGCCTTGCTTCTTTACATATTGAACAATATTCTTTGCCAAATCGCCCACAAAACGTGAAGATTTCAAGTAGAAAATAAAACCCATGTAATCGGGTAGCAAACCAGCTACATCAGATACATTTTCAGCATCACGCATGCCACATATTTTCAGTTTTAGATGATTGTTGATCATATGATTTATGTTTAAGACATTTCATGGATAAAGGTAGCCAAAGCTTCACCGGGTTGCGCGGTTTTCATAAAAGTTTCTCCCATAAGAAAGCCCTGATAACCAGCTTTCCGCAGTGCTTTTACCGTTTCTGCATCTTTTAAACCACTTTCTGAAATCCGTACGACATTGCCGGTAATTTTAGAAGCCAGGTCAAAAGATGTTTGAATATCTGTTTTGAACGTTTTCAGATTACGGTTATTGACACCCACCATATCGGTGAAACGGCTGATGTACTCCAATTCTTCTTCATTATGGACTTCCAGCAATACTTCCATCCCCAACTCATGTGCCAGTTCACCCAAATCATACGCTTCATCCAAACTCAAACAGGCAGCAATCAGTAAAATAACATCTGCGCCCAGAATCTTAGCTTCGTAAATCTGATACGGATCTATCATAAAATCCTTGCGAAGTACCGGACAAGTTAATACCGTTCTGGCTTTCTTGAAATCACCTATGGTTCCACCAAAATAGTCGAAATCGGTCAAAACAGAGACTCCGCAGCAACCGGCTTTCTGATAGGCCTGTACCACCTGTTCTACATCGGCATTCTCATGAATATACCCTTTAGAAGGCGATTTACGTTTAAATTCCGAGATGATTCCGGTGGACGATTCCTTCAAGGCTTGTTTCAGTGATTTGCAGGGTAGAAGGTCTGAGCACTGTTTTTTCAGGTGCTCCAATGGTACGGCCTGTTTACGTGCTGCTACTTCCAGGCGTTTGTCCGCCACTATTTGTTCAAGTATGGTCATGGTGTCTATGAATTGAATTCCAGGAATTTTTTAAAGTTACTCAATGCTTTACCACTTTCGATGGACACTCTTGCCTGATCCACCGCATCCGCAAAACTCATTTCCGGACAAATCACCTGAATGGCTATGGCAGAATTGGCCAAAACGACATTCTTCTGAGCTTCGGTACTGGTATTTTTCAACACGTTATCAAAAATCAGGGATGCTTTTTCTACCGTATCCCCGCCAAATAATTCTTCTTCACGAAGCGTCTTAAAGCCCAGATCGGAGGGTTTAACAACGATTTCACCTGTATTGCGGATAATTTTCATATCGCCAGTCAAGGATAATTCATCGTAGCCATCCAGACTGTGAATGATGGCAAAATCCACTCCGGTTTGCTGATAGGTATAATCGTACAAACGCGCCATTTTGAGGTTGTAAACACCCAGACACTGGCGACGCGGATTCACAGGGCTTACCAAAGGCCCCATCAGATTAAAGAACGTACGGACACCCAGCGATTTACGGATGGGTGCAACAGTTTTCAATGCTGCGTTAAATAAAGGTGCGTGCAAATAAGCCAGATTGGTTTCCTCGATGGAACGGCGAAGTTTATCCACATCGGTGGTAAATTTCACACCATGTTGCTCCATGGCATTGGACGATCCCGACACCGAAGTAGCCCCGTAATTTCCGTGTTTAGCCACCTTATACCCTGCACCTGCCAAAACCAGACAACTGATGGTGGATATATTGAAGGTGTTTTTTTCATCACCACCTGTACCAACAATATCAATGGGGTCATAGTCGGATAAATCCACCCGATGGCACATGTCCAGCAAGGCTTTTTGAAAACCCGCCAACTCGTCTACCGTGATGCTCCGCATCAAAAAGACACTGATAAAAGCAGCAATCTGATTCTCATTGTATTTACCCGAACCAATATTGATCATGATTTCGGCCGCTTCCTCCGAGCTCAGGTACTGATGCTCAAATAGTCTGTTTAGTATATGTTTCATATTCTTATATCTTTTCGTTTATCCAGTTAGTCATTATAGCTTTCCCATTGGGCGTCAAAACGGATTCAGGGTGGAATTGAACACCATGTACTTTGAATTCCTTATGCCTCATTGCCATAATCTGACCTTCCTCATCCACTGCCGTCACTTCAATGCAATCGGGCAGGTTATCCGGACTCACTGCCCAGGAATGATAACGTCCCACATCAAAAGAATCAGGCAAGCCCTCAAACAAAGAATCGGGAGCAATGCGGATTATTCTCTCAGAAAGGCCGTGATGCACATCCGTCAAATTGATGAGTGTAGCACCAAAAACCTCACACAATGCCTGATGTCCCAGACAAACCCCTAAAATACTTTTGGTTGGAGCATACATTCGAATCAAGTCGAGCAACAAACCCGCTTCGGAAGGAATTCCCGGGCCTGGCGAAAGCACAATCTTGTCGTATTTTGCGGCATCTTCCAGTCGCAATTTGTCGTTTCGGATCACATCAATCTCCGCATCGCAGATTTCTCGCAACAAATGCACCAGATTGTAGGTGAAGGAATCGTAATTATCGAATACCAGTATTTTCATCTTCTTTAGTTTTTCAAGTTGACAGCCATATCCAAAGCCGATTTCAAAGCTGCCAGCTTATTTTTTACTTCCTGCAATTCGCTTTCCTCGTCCGATTTGGCAACAATGCCTGCGCCGGCCTGATAATATAAGGTATTGTTTTTACTCAAGAAAGAACGGATGGTGATGGCCTGATTAAAATCACCATTCAAACCGATGTATCCGATACATCCTCCGTAAAAACCACGGGAATGTGACTCTATTTCGTCAATCAGTTCCAAAGCGCGCACTTTGGGTGCACCCGAAAGTGTTCCGGCAGGAAAAGTGTCTGCAAATAACTTAATGACGTTTGTTTTGGGATCAAGATCACCGCTCACTCTGGAGACCATGTGCAATACATGCGAATAGTATTGAATTTCCTTGAAAATTTCCAACTTCACGTTTTTGGTGTTTCGGCTCAGATCGTTGCGGGCCAGATCGACCAGCATCACATGCTCTGCATTTTCCTTGGGATCGTGCCTCAATTGTTCAGCCAGCTGAAGGTCTTTTTCATCGTCTCCGGTGCGACGGAAAGTTCCGGCTATCGGGTCGATGTAGGCTTTGTTCTTTTTTACCACCAGGTGAGCTTCGGGCGAAGACCCAAAAATGCGGAAAGATCCAAAATCAAAGTAGAATAAATACGGAGAAGGATTGATGGAGCGAAGGGCACGATAGGCTTTAAAATCGTCTCCGGAAAATTGTTGGGAGTATCTTCTGGAAAGAACTATCTGGAAAGTATCTCCCCGGTAACAATGTTTTTTACCTTCTGTGACCATTTGTTTGAAAGCCTCATCCGTGATCTGAGCATGTTCTTCTCCCACAGTTGAAAAATTGTAAGAAGCAAAATTCCGGTTATCAAGCAGCGCCAACACTTCATTCATGGAGCTTTCTTCTCCTTCAAAAATATTTTCAACGACAATCAGTTCATTTTTATGGTGGTTGATTCCGATGATAAATTTATAGAATAAATATTGAATGTCAGGCACTTCAGAAGCATCATCCACCGTTTTCTGAATTTTGACATCTTCAAAATAACGCACAGCATCAAAAGAAGTATATCCAAAAAGGCCGTTGAAACCAAAACTATTTTGGTCGTCAATGATTGAAAAGGACTGAATGAAGGCCTGAAAATGATCGGGAACATTGGTTTCTGAATTTACGTTCGTTTCCACCTTGAACCCATCGGGAAAATTTTCGGTGATCACGTTTTTATTCAGTGTAAAACCAGCAACTGGTTTAAAACCGATAAAGGAAAAACTATTTTCACCACCGTGGTAATCGGAACTTTCCAGCAAAGCCGACTGTGGATAAACATCTCTGATTTTCAAATAGATGCCAACCGGAGTCTGCAAATCTGCCAGAAGTTTTCTGGACTTTGTTCGAATAAGGTACTTCATCGTATCGAATGTTTTTAGAATTTCTTGAAATAATTCACGTAGGTATCCATATCCTTATCTCCCCTACCGGAAAGATTAACGACCACGATATCAGATGGTTTAAACTTCATTTTGGGCAGCGCGGCCAGAGCATGAGCGCTTTCCAGGGCAGGAATAATGCCTTCCAGAGCCGTCAGTTCAAAAGCAGAAGCCAAAGCTTCATCGTCGGTTGCTGAAAGCACTTGAGCACGTCCTTCCTTGGCGAGATGGGCATGTATCGGACCTACACCCGGGTAATCCAAACCAGCAGAAATGGAATAAGGTTCGATGATCTGACCATCATCTGTTTGCATAATCAGCGTTTTAGATCCATGAAGGATGCCTAATTTTCCCAACAAAATGGATGCTGCTGTTTCATCGGTGTCTGTCCCTTTTCCTGCAGCTTCCACAGCGACCAAAGCCGTTCTGTTTTCGTCCAAATAATGATAAAAAGCACCGGCTGCATTGCTGCCACCGCCCACACAGGCGATGATGTAATCTGGATAATCCCTGCCTTCGTGATCCAGAAGTTGCACTTTCATTTCCTGACTGATCACTGACTGAAAACGGGCGACCATATCCGGATATGGATGTGGGCCAACAGTACTTCCTATAATATAATGTGTATCTGCCGGATTGCAGCACCAGTCACGAATGGCTTCGTTGGTGGCATCCTTCAGAGTCATGTTTCCGGAAGTGACCGAACAAACCGTTGCGCCCAGCATTTCCATTTTCTGAACATTCAGGTGCTGACGTTCAATATCGGTCTTACCCATATAAACGATGCACTCCATATTCATCAAGGCACAAACGGTAGCTGTGGCAACGCCATGTTGACCGGCTCCGGTTTCTGCAATGATGCGGGTTTTCCCCAATCGTCTGGCTAAAATGATCTGACCCACGGTGTTGTTGATTTTGTGCGCTCCGGTATGGTTTAGGTCTTCGCGTTTCAAATAGACTTTGCAACCATACTTTTCCGACAACCTTTTGGCAAGATACAAAGGGGTAGGTCTTCCCACATAGTCACGAAGCAAAGCGTCCACTTCAGCCTGAAAGGTGGGATCATTCATTATTTCCAAATACTGGGATTTCAGTGTTTCCACATTGTTGTACAAGATTTCGGGGATGTATGCTCCGCCAAATTCTCCGTAAAATCCATTTTCATTCACTTGATACATATGCTGGTTTTTTAATTTCAAAAATTCACAAAAAAAAGACCCGTTGCGTGAGCAACAGGCCTTTTGTATATTTTTATTTTTTTATGTACACGGGCTCAATACCTCACACTATTTGTTGAAGTTTGCAGAGCCACCAATTTGCACATAAAATCTTTTTCATTTTTCTATTCTGTTTGTTATAGAATCGCAGCAAAAGTAAAAGTTATAATTTTAACATGCAATAGATTCCTTCTTTTTTCTAAAAATATTTTTCAGATTAGTTCATTCCCCGTTCTTTTTTGATCTGTTCGTAAGCAACATTCACTTCTTTGAACTTTTCATTGGCCGCTTTCTGAATATCCTCTCCCAAATGGCTAACCTTATCCGGATGATATTTGACAGCCATTTTCTTATAGGCTTTTTTCACTTCTTCGTCAAGCGCCTGAGGGGTAATTTCCAAAATTTTATAGGCACTTTCGCTGTTTTTTACAAACATGGCCTGAATAGATTCCAGATCAGCAGTGGAAATACCCAACCAATTTGCGATGGCTCGAATGACCTGAATTTCGTCCGGATGAACATTTCCGTCGCTTTGAGCCAAACCAAAAAGGAAATGAAGCAACTGCAATCTGGATGCATGGTCCATATATAACTTGATCTGCATACAAACTTCTCTAAGTTCGTAGTCCTGCTTGAGCAATTCACGCAACATCAGGATGTAATTCTCAGCTTTCTCCTGACCAAACTGCCTTTTGAAAAATACTTTTACAAAATCAAGTTCCGCCTTGACTATCTGACGATCCGATTTCATAACGGAAGCAGCAAGCATCAGCAAGCTAATGCCAAAATCTCCAGACTGAGTCTGTGGACGATTTCTAGCGGAGAAACCTCTTTGAGAAGTGTCTGATTGATTGTTGCTGACAGCAAATTGCCCACTCGTGGCATTCTCGAACATGGAACCGAAAGCAAATCCCAAAACGGCACCTATGGGTCCGCCCACTGCCCAACCTAAAACTCCGCCAACCCATTTAATTGCACCCATATAGACTCTTTTTATTTTCAGACTTTGATAAAAAACAGAGACTGTGTCCTTTAGATACAGTCTCTGTTTTAGTAAATGCAAAAATACGGTAATTTTCTATATTTCCTTATTTTTCAAAACCTATTTTAACATGTGAACCATCGCAAAAGGGTTTATTAGCACTTGCACCACAACGGCAAAGATGCGCAACGTCCTTTAATTCCTCTTTTCCATCCGCATGAATCAATTTAAGGGAGCCTTTAACCAATAAGGGGCCTGATTTCAAAACTGTAATCGTTACAAGATCTTTTTCTGCTTCCATAATGACAATTTTATATTTTAGTATTTGAATAAAACAATAGTACACAAAAAAAGTTTAAAAAAGTTTAAAAAAGCAGTAAAAAGGGCATTATTTTCGAAATCAAAAAAAGAGTCGTTTAAGATTTCCTAACATTTTAAGTTTAAAAAGAGCTTGTTAAAAAGGCTTTCTAACCTATTTTTTTGTTTTCTTTGTAGCACTTTATGTCAAATTTCATCTATAATCATACCAATGCCTGAATCCGAAGTCAACGAAAAACAGCTGATAGATAAATGCCTGCTTGGAGACAGAAATGCCCAGCGGAAAATTTATGAGTTGTATTCAAACAAAATGATGGGGGTTTGTATGCGATATTGCAAGGATAAGGAAACAGCAAAAGACTTGCTGCACGACGGATTCCTGAAGATATACACTCATTTGGACGGTTTTGAAGGCAAAGGATCTTTTGAAGGCTGGATGCGCCGGATCATGGTCAATACAGCATTGGAATTTTTACGTAAGAAAAACGATGAAGGCTACAACCTGGATATTGAAGAAGCTTTCACACTGACAAACAGTGATTACGGAGCACTTGAAATGATGCAGGCCGATGACTTGTTAAAAGTGATACAGAAGCTTCCTGATACGTACAGGACAACGTTCAATTTATTCGTTATTGAAGGATATTCTCATAAGGAAATCTCTGATTCAATGAATATTACAGAGAGCTCTTCCAGAGTGTATCTGACCAGAGCGAAGCAAATGATTCAACAAATGCTGATCTCTATTAAATAAAAATTTAGAATGCAAGATTTTGACGAAATAAAACCCATTCAGGATATGTTTGAGACTTTTGAAGCTCAGGCACCCAAATTCGATTCACTCTTTGAGGGTGAAGTCCTGGGTAATGCCCCCCTTCGTCAAATCGTCCAATCAAAATTAATGGATTTAGAGGTTACCGCACCCTCTTACGATCAACTTTTTACCAAGCAAGCTTATTTAATCCCTGCTCCTAGAAAACGGATGATCCCTTTATGGATAGGCATAGGTGCTGCAGCAGCCTGTTTTATCCTATTACTACTACTTCCCCAAAAAACGCTGATGGATGAAGTAACCTTGAGTCAAATTGAACAGAAGGTTTTTCATAAATCGTCTTTGAAGGCTAAAAGCTTACCATTGATTATCCCAACAAATACGATTACGACACAAGCACTGGAATCCCCAAAAGTCATACAAACGTTGGCCGTTGTAAATAAGGACTCAAAAGTGCCAGGATCATTGAGTTCGTATGAAGAAACTGATATGGAGCGTGATACCTTGAATGATAATCTGACGAAAATAAAACCTGCTTTTAAATCCAACCTTGCGGTTACCTATGAGCGCAGTATTGAAGAAGCATATGCTGCAGCCAAGACTAAAAAAGCAAAGGTAAAACGCGAAAGAATGACCTTGGGCACAAATCTGAACAGCACAAACAGACTGCTGTCGCTTGTCAATACCAAATCAGCTGAAAATTACCCATTGCAAGGCATTGCGAGTAATTATTCTTCCGGATATTCATCGCTTGCAGGAGCATCCTCTAAGTTTGTTGGAAATGAAAATTCACCCACTAACATCTGGGCAACACCAGAAAATCTGGATGTTTCGCTGGAAGGTTATAAAGCCGTTTATTCGCTGCCAATCAGCTTTGGACTTTCTTTCTCACTGCCTGTTTTCAGTAATTTAGAATTTATGACCGGATTGAATTATACCTATTTATCGGGGACTATTTCTGGTCAGGAAGCAAACTATTCCTTTGATTTAAAACAGGAACTTCATTATTTAGGTATACCACTAAAAATCGCCGTTAAATTCATAAAATTAGGGCATTTTGGGGCGTATGCAGCAGTAGGCGGTACCCTTGAAAAAGGACTGGCCGGAGTTCAAAAGTCTCAGGTAGATTATACTAACGGGACTTCAGACGAATGGAACCACAGCCAGCAAGTAGATGGATTTCAGACCAGTTTCACCGGTCAAATAGGCATCACGTACGAATTGAATAAAACATTCAATATCTACTTCGAACCTGGTGTATCTTATTTTCAACCCAGCGACCAACCCATTAGCAGTCGCACAGAAGAGCCTTTCAATTTCAACCTGGGGCTTGGTCTTCGTTATCGTATACATTAATTCTTCTTCCTTTTAGACAACACTTTACAGGTATTGAAAAATCAATACTCCGCATTTTTGAGCCCATTTTGCTTAAAATGCTCCTTTTTTTGCACATATTATATATTCTTGTGCAATTTTTAAGTTGTTTTTTATTGGAAATACAAAGGGATTATTACCTTTGTGAGTCCAAAGTCACGAGAAGACTTAATGAAAAACAATAAATAAATGTATATATGAGTTTAAACATTTTGGTGCTGGCAAAGCAAGTTCCTGACACCCGCAATGTGGGCAAAGACGCTATGACAGCAGAAGGAACAGTAAACCGTGCAGCACTTCCCGCCATTTTCAATCCAGAAGATTTAAATGCGCTTGAACAAGCACTTCGTTTAAAAGATCAAATACCCGGTACTACGGTTACAGTTTTAACAATGGGTCCTTTCCGTGCTGCGGAAATCATTCGTGAATCCTTGTATCGCGGAGCAGACGGAGGTTATGTCTTAAGTGACCGCGCCTTTGCAGGTTCAGATACACTGGCTACATCCTATGCATTAAGTTGTGCAATACGCAAGATGAAAAACATCGATTTAATCGTATGTGGACGTCAGGCTATCGACGGAGATACTGCACAAGTAGGTTCACAGGTTGCCGAAAAACTCGGGATGAATCAAATCACCTATGCTGAAGAAATCATCAGCCTCAAAAAAAATATAATCCGTGTAAAACGTCGCGTTGAAAAAGGCGTTGAAGTTTTGGAAGGACCTCTCCCAATGCTTGTTACTGTTAATAGCTCAGCTGCATCTTGTCGTCCAAGAAATGCAAAACTGCTGATGAAATATAAATATGCCCGCATCCCAAATGAATTGCAGGCAAGCAACGAAGACTACACCACACTGTGTAACAGTCGCGACTTCTTACAGATTGGCGAATGGAGCGTAAACGATATCGAATGTGACCCTGCAGAACTGGGCCTTTCCGGTTCTCCTACCAAGGTGAAGAAAATCGAAAACGTTATCTTTCAAGCGAAAGAAAGCAAAACTTTCACTACTTCGGACGAAGATATTGAAGGTTTAATTCAGGAACTTATTAGCAATCACACCATCGGATAAATACTATGAACAATCTTTTTGTATATTGCGAAATTGAAGACGGCATTATCAGTGACGTAAGCCTTGAACTGCTTACCAAAGGCCGCTCTCTCGCGAACCAACTTAAATGCCAGCTGGAAGCTGTAGTGATAGGACATAACCTTTCAGGAATTGAGAACGTTGTATTCCCCTACGGTGTGGACGTATTACATATTGCAGATGATGCCCGCCTGGCTCCATTTACAACTTTACCACATTGCTCCATCCTGATCAAACTTTTTCAGGAAGAAAAACCACAAATAGCTTTAATGGGTGCTACCAGCGTTGGACGCGATTTGGGTCCACGTATTTCATCAGCATTGCACAGCGGATTGACAGCCGATTGTACCTCACTGGAAATCGGTTCACACGAAGATAAAAAAGCAGGCATCGTTTACGAAAACCTGCTGTATCAGATTCGCCCTGCATTTGGAGGAAACATTGTTGCCACCATCATAAACCCAGACTGTCGTCCACAAATGGCAACTGTTCGTGAAGGTGTTATGAAAAAAGAAATAGTAGATATCAACTACAAGGGACGCGTCAATCAACTTGAAATTTCCAACTATGTTACCGATGCCGATTTTACCATCAGCGTAATAGAGCGCCACATGGAAAAATCCAAAATCAACATCAAATCTGCTCCTATTTTGGTTAGCGGAGGTTATGGCGTGGGTTCTAAGGAAAATTTTAAACTATTGTTTGACCTTGCAGCTGTAATCGGTGGTGAAGTCGGAGCTTCCCGCGCAGCAGTTGACGCAGGATTCTGTGAACACGAACGTCAGGTTGGTCAAACAGGTATAACTGTTCGCCCTAAATTGTACATTGCCTGTGGCATTTCAGGTCAGATCCAACACATTGCAGGTATGCAGGACAGCGCCATCATCATTTCCATCAACAATGATCCGGCAGCACCCATTAATACCATTGCCGATTACGTGATCAAAGGCGATATTGAAACTGTGATTCCGAAAATGATTAAATACTACAAGCAAAATTCGAAATAAGATGGCAAATCTATATAAAGAAACCCCCGAATTGAAGTTTCACCTCAACCACCCGTTGATGAAACATATCGTGGACCTGAAAGAAAGAAATTTCTCAGAAAAGGACAGTTTTGATTATGCACCTCAGAACTTCGAAGACGCCATGGATAGCTACGACAAAGTGCTGGAAATGACTGGTGAGATCTGTAGTGATATAATTGCACCAAATGCTGAAGATGTAGACCACGAAGGCCCTCAGGTTGTTGACGGACGCGTTATTTACGCTGCAGGTACTGCACAAAATCTGGATGCACTTGTTAAAGCCGGGCTGATGGGTATTACTCTGCCCCGCAAATACAACGGCCTTAATTTTCCAATAGTACCTTATATCATGTGTGCTGATATGGTTAGCGCTTGCGATGCTGGATTCACCAACATCTGGGGTCTTCAGGACTGTGCAGAAACCATCCATGAATTTGCTTCGGAAGAACAAAAAGCCCGTTTATTACCCCGTGTAAGTGCTGGTGAAACCATGGCTATGGACTTGACCGAACCGGATGCAGGATCCGATTTGCAAGCTGTCATGCTGAAGGCTACCTTCAATGATGCTGACGGTTTTTGGTATCTGAACGGTGTTAAACGCTTTATCACCAATGGTGACGGAGACATCGCACTGGTTTTGGCTCGCTCTGAAGATGGCACCAAAGACGGACGCGGTTTGTCCATGTTTCTTTACGACAAAAATGACGGCGGCGTAACAGTTCGTCGCATCGAAAATAAAATGGGTATCAAAGGATCCCCCACCTGTGAACTGGTATTTAAAAATGCCAAATCTGAACTCTGTGGAGACCGCAAACTGGGATTGATTAAATATGTTATGTCCCTGATGAACGGGGCTCGCCTCGGCATTACTGCCCAATCTGTCGGCTTAAGCCAGGCAGCCTATAACGAAGCAAAAGTATATGCCAGAGAACGTAGGCAATTCGGCAAAGCCATCATTGAATTCCCAGCAGTTTATCAAATGTTGGGTTTGATGAAAGCCAAACTGGATGCTTCACGAACCCTTCTTTATGAAACCTCTCGCTTTGTAGACCTCTATAAAACATGGGGACAGATTTCAGAAGAACGTAAATTGGAACCGGCAGAACGCGATGAGATGAAAAAATATCAGAAACTCGCCGACGCACTTACCCCTGTAGCTAAAGGACTTACCAGTGAATTTTGCAATCAGAACGCGTATGATTGTATACAAATCCACGGAGGATCCGGTTTTATGAAAGATTACGCCTGCGAACGCATCTACCGCGACGCACGTATCACGTCTATTTATGAAGGTACCACCCAATTACAGGTTGTGGCTGCCATTCGTCATGTCACCACAGGTACGTATCTCAATATGATGCGTCAATACGAACTACAGGATATTGCACCCGAACTGGAAGATTTCCGTGAAACATTAAAAGGTTTAGCCGACACCTACGAATCAAGCGTTGCCGAAGTTCTTGCATTCAAGAACAACGAATACATCGATTTTCAGGCTCGTCGAATGGTCGAAATGGCCGGCTACATCATCATGTCTCACTTACTTTTGGGCGACACATCAAGAGACAAACAATTCCGCATCTCAGCAGAAATATTCCTTCAGTATACCGAAGGAGAAGTTTTTAAACATGCAGGAGTAATCGCAGCTGGCAAACCGGAAGAAATGATCAAATACACCAAGTGTATGCTTTCGAAAGATTGATCCTCTTCTAAATAAGCCTTTATACCTATTCTATGAAACCCACATTAAATGATGTCAGCCTACGAAGACTGAACATTAGTGTGGGTTCATTGTTTCTATTTAAATAACAAATTTCGAAAAATGAAAAAATTAAAAATCGGAAATCTGAACATCACTGTTCCAATCATACAAGGTGGAATGGGTGTTGGGATTTCTCTTTCCGGCCTAGCTTCAGCTGTCGCCAACGAAGGTGGTGTAGGCGTTATTTCCAGTGCCGGACTGGGTTTGCTTTATAAAAAACTTTCACCAGATTACATGAAAGCCAGTATACTTGGTTTGATTGAAGAATTACGACTGGCTCGTGAAAAATCAAAAAAAGGAATTATTGGCGTTAATGTAATGGTTGCAATGACCAACTATGCCGACATGGTTAAAACAGCCATCAAGGAAAAAGCGGACATTGTATTTTCAGGTGCAGGTTTACCCCTTGATTTGCCTTCTTTCCTTGAAAAAGGCAGCATCACCAAACTCGTTCCCATCGTGTCTTCCAGCCGAGCTGCAAAACTGATTTGCGAAAAATGGAAAAGCACGTACAATTACTTGCCGGACGCCATTGTGGTGGAAGGTCCAAAAGCAGGTGGTCACCTGGGCTTTAAGGCAGAACAGATCGAAGACGAAGCCTATTCCATTGAAAGCCTAATACCACAAGTGGTAGCTACTGTTCGTGAAATAGAAGAACAATACAACCAAACCATTCCAGTTATTGCAGGTGGAGGTATCTACTCTGGCGAAGACATGTATAAAATCATGGAACTTGGAGCTTCAGGTGTACAGATGGGCACTCGCTTCGTTACAACTGAAGAATGCGATGCATCCTCTGAATTCAAGCAAACATACATCAGAGCAGAGAAAAAGGACATTGAAATCATCAAGAGTCCGGTCGGAATGCCAGGACGTGCTGTTTTCAACAATTTCCTGCAAAAAGTAAAGGATGGCAAGCAAAAACCTCTTCGTTGCCCGGTAAATTGCATTAAAACCTGTGATATTACAAAAACTCCGTATTGCATCATTTCAGCCTTATACAGCGCGTTTAAGGGCAAAATGAATTCTGGCTACGCCTTTTGTGGAAGCAATGCTTTCAGGGCCACCAAGATAGAGAGTGTGAAGGGTATCTTTAAGGAAATGTGTGAAGATTACAAAAAATTAAAAACTAGAAAATCTATCATAAAAAGCTTCAGTCTATAATTTGAGGTTTGATTTTTTTTTGTACTTTTGCGCCAGATATGCAACTGTCCTGTTGTGTAATGGTAGCACCGCAGATTCTGGTTCTGTTAGTCTGGGTTCGAATCCTGGCAGGACAACATACAAGCCCGATTATTCTTAAATAATCGGGCTTTTTTTGTTTTCTTTAAGTTTATAGTTTACTTTTGCCAACAAAAAAAACACCATGCTTTCATACATTACCTGGGCAGTCAGACCCGATATCTTTACCATTGGAAACATAGAAGTCCGCTGGTATGGCTTTTTATTTGCTCTTGGCTTTTATCTGGGTTATCAAATAGGTAGCAGGATGATTTTAAAGGATAAGGGCAAAGAATCCTGGCCAGACATCCTGTTTTTTTATCTGATTGTAGGAACGGTAGTCGGAGCTCGAATGGGTCATTGTCTTTTTTACGAATGGGACTACTTCTCCCATCACTTACTGGAAATTTTTAAAGTTTGGGAAGGTGGCTTGTCCAGTCATGGTGGAACTTTGGGCTGCATTGTCGCTATTTGGCTTTATTCCAGATATACCACCCATCGAAGCATGATGTGGACATTTGACTACACTGTCATTCCAACAGGTATGGTTGCCGGTTTTATTCGCCTGGGCAATTTAATGAATCACGAGATTTATGGTGACCCCACCACTTTGCCATGGGGTTTTCGATTTATATTGAATTTACGGCAATGGCAACACGGAGCTGACCCTATTTACTCGATGCCTTCGCATCCTACTCAAATTTACGAAGCCTTGTGTTACTTCGCCACCTTTATCGGATTGTACATCTTATATAAGACTAAGCCCTTAGTTAAACGTCGGGAAGGCCTGATTATCGGTATTTTCTTCATTGGGATCTACTTTACCCGTTTTTTGATTGAATTCATTAAACAGGATCAGGAATCTTTTGAAGCAAACATGTTTCTTAATATGGGACAATGGCTGAGCATTCCTTTTGTTATTGCCGGTATCATTTTGATTATTCGGGCACTTAAGAGACCTCCGGTATTTTATGAGGGTATGGAAGAGGAAGAAGCAGCCTATAAGAATTCTATAAAATAAGTTGCCCTTTACCCTGACGAATAATCTGAAAGCCATCTTCTGTACAATCCACTATGGTCGATTGGATTATGCCACCAATACCACCATCTATCACTAAATCGACTGTACTGCCATAACGCTCATCAATCAATTCAGGATCGGTGGTGTATTCAATCTGGTCGTCCACATCGTGCAGGGTCATACTCATAAGCGGGTTCCCCAATTCGCGGGCAATAGCTTCCGTGATTGCATTATCAGGAATACGAATACCAACGGTACTCTTCAATTTAAAAAGCTTGGGCAACTTGTTGCTCCCGTTCAGGATAAATGTAAAAGGGCCTGGAGTATTTCTTTTAAGCATCTTAAAAGTTGGAGTGTCCACTTTGGCGTATTCACTCACCTGACTTAAATCGGGACAAATGAAGGATAGATTGGCTTTTCGAGGATCTTCTTCTTTTAATTTACATATTTTTTCTACAGCTTTGGCATGAAATATATCGCAACCGATGGCATAAACAGTATCTGTAGGATAAATAATTAATCCACCCTCACGCAATGCATTGGCTATCTTTTGAATAACCCTTGTATTGGGATTTTCTTCATATAATTTGATAAGCATTCTGAATCAACTACTTTAAATATCCGTGTAAAGGTATGGATAAGTAATGACAAATGAAATGGAGTATTAACAAAAATGGCCGAAGCTTCCGCTCCGGCTATTTTTAAAAATTGAAGTTTCGCCTGGATTTTATTTAACCAGAACTTTCAGATTTTGGATATTTTTGCCATCGGCCAATTTCACTAGATACACACCAGCAGATAATGTTTTCACATCAACACTACCCTTATAGGCTTTTTGTAAAAGGACAACCTGCCCTTGCAAATTGACCAGTTGAACAGAAGTCTCATCACTGATACCTGTTATGTACAGGGTGTTTTTAACCGGGTTGGGATACACTTTTACTGAATTGTTTGTCGTATTATCTTTCAAGTCCGTATAATCCGTAGGGATCAATATCCATTGACCTGAGAGTTGACTTATATCTTCCCATTGACGAATCAAAGAATTGGAGAAACTACCAGGAATGGCTTCCAACAACTTATCTGAATTCTTATTGATGATTCGGTAAGTTCCATCACCTACTGGCTGAAAGGCATAAAGTTGCAACTTTGAAGCAGCCGAATTCATCTTTAATTCAAAGTAAGCACCATTCGTAGTAGCACCTATAGTAAGTGCTTTACCAGAAGGGGCATTGATGTGATAGAATCCATTTAGAGGCGTGTTAATAGAGAGTTTCTGACTTTCTACACCTGTTGAATCGGTCATAATTAAATAATCCTTGTTCGCTATACCGTCTTCAGAGTCCAGATATTTACCACTTGCAACATTGACCAGGTTGTACAAACCGGAGATATCTGTGGCACGAGTGCGATACACTATCAATGATTTGGTAATATTACTAAAGCCTGCGTTGTCCAGACAGGAACTATCCGAAGTCAGTGTCAGTTTATCTCCTGCAAATGCATCCTGAGAATATAATTCTACCTGGTACCCTTGTTGAACTTTTAGCGAAGAGAGTTTGGTGATACCTGCTGCAGTTAAGGCAGCCAGATTGTATTCACCAGCCTTGAGTGCTTTGGCGGCACCTCCGTAATTGCAGTCGGGGTAAAAAACAGCTATACCTGTAACGCAGGCAGTCTTACCAGTTGTACCTGCTACACATTCCTGACAATTATCCAAAAAAGCTGAACCGTTCAAAACTCCTGCACAATCCTTTCTGATGAAGGGTGACATAGCCAATAAATCGGCCTGTACATGAATGGGACGATAGAAGTATTCATCGTTGAAAGCACCACCGGTAAACATATCTTCATTACTATTCACAGAATAGCTCATGGAATATTTACCATTGGGCAGCAAACCGTGCGCATTGGGCATGTAATTCCAGAATAGTGAGTCGTTTGGAATAGTCCAAATCAATTGCGAAGGAGACCAGGGTCCTTCCGGGTGCTGAGCAAAGGACACTGTGATTTTACCACTAAAAAGTGGTTCCTGAATAAAGGCAAAATGATTTTCACCAAGCTTCATCACACTTTCGGCTGATTTGTCAAACAAACGAACCGTCTGCATACTATCCCTGGACCAACCGTTTGGACCGAAATACTCCAGACCTTCCTTGTCACCTAAAATATTGCTGAATGGAGTACGTGCCACATGAGTCCAGCGACCAAATCCACCATCGCCTTCTGTTTTGTACAAGTAAAGGGTATCGTGGTCCTGAAGCATGGTTTCGTAACCATACATAAAAGGTGCTTGTTTTTTAATTGCACCTAACTTAAGCTCAGGATAGGAAAGTTCAGCAATATAACTTTTCGTAGTTGCTACAGCATCTTTGGTTAAATCGACCAAATAAACTTTTACTTTATTTTCCGTTGCATCATAAAGGGCATCCCCTACCCAGACAAAATTAGTAGGATGGCCATCACTATTAAGAGAGATGGTATCTTTTACAGGAAAGTAAACATAAGGCTTAGGATCAGCATGCCACTGACTGATAATATTATCGTTTTTATCCTGTATTGCCATGGCATTTCTCAGGAAAGAACCTCCCTGAAAAACATTTTCACCGGGATAATCTTTACCGTAGAATGAGTCGTTGAAAAACCAGATGGTACGACCATCGGGAAGTTTCAGGGAGACATCGTTGTCACCTGCATTCCAACCCCAGGCTTGTTTACGGTTCCAATTCCAGATATAATTGGTACGGACATCCACATTGGTTTCACCACTTTCAGCAACCAAATCCATACCATCCAGGTAATAGTTAGCCACTTTGCCGAAACCAAATTTGATGGTTATATTTTTGTCGTGCGTTTTAAAAGGCAGGTGATACATCTGATAAACATTACGCATCCGGTAGTGAAATTGAATATTTGTTGTTTCCCCCTTCACGGTAACCCACAAAGCGGCAGTGTCTTTACCATTAATCTGGGTAGAAGGAACTTTCCCCCAGAACCGAAACATATACAACGAATCGCTGCCTGGAAGTGTGACATTTGTTTGAGCACAAACAGCATATTTATCACTATATAAAATACCTCCTACAGCAATTTTAAGGGAGGAAACCCCCTCACCTTTCATCACATGGAAGTTCTCGTTAGAAAAAGATCCTTTTGCATTTCTTCCTGTCACCGAAGTAGTCCAGAACTCGGATCCTCGCTCAAAGCTCGGATTTTTTAATAGATTTTGCCCCAAGGATGTTTGACTAAAAATCAAAATTAACAGGAGAGAGACAACGAATGTTTTTTTCATTTTAAAAAATATATGTATAATATTTTTGTAATTTTATATGAATAAATATCAACCATTTTCCGATTAAACAGATTACAAATATACGATTAGAATCGCAAAGAGCATATGAACAACCTCTATATAACATATCTTAACATTTACACAAAAGCCTAATTATCAATATCATAAATACAACATGCTGGAAACTACCAAGTAAGCTAAAACGTTTTATTGAATATATCAAAAAAGGGCCACCATTTTATTGGCAGCCCTCTCAGATTTCGTAAAAAACCTATTTAAAAAGTTATCCGTAAATCAAATTTCCATTTTCATCCTTAAACTCATCAAAGCTCTTGTTGTATTGATTCATAGCACGAAGACTCATACCCATACTGGAAAAACCGCCATCGTGAAATAAATTCTGCATCGTTACTTTTTTGGTCAAATCGGAGAACATCACCATGCAATAATCGGCACACTCAGAAGCTGAAGCGTTACCGAGTGGTGACATCTTGTCGGAGAAATCCACCAATCCGTCAAAACCTTTAATGCCACTTCCGGCTGTTGTCAAGGTAGGGGATTGGGAGATGGTATTAATGCGGACATTCTTCTCACGGCCATAGATGTAGCCAAAACTACGCGCAATAGACTCAAGCAGGGATTTTGCATCGGCCATATCGTTGTAACCGTAGAAAGAGCGCTGTGAAGCCACATAGCTCAAAGCAAGAATAGATCCACCTTCTGCAATGGCATCCATCTTTTTGGCCACCTGTATCATTTTGTGAAAGGAGATGGCAGAGATATCGAGTGTTGAAGTCAATAAATTGTAATCGAGGTCATCGTATGTCCGTTTTTTGCGAACATTGGGAGACATACCGATGGAATGAAGTACAAAATCTATTTTTCCACCTAGTATTTCCTGAGATTTTGCAAATACCATTTCCAAATCTTCCACACTTGTTGCATCAGCAGGCAGAATTTCGGCATTCAGCTTTTGTCCCAATTCTGTAACAGTTCCCATGCGGCAAGCCACCGGTGTATTGGTCAGTGTGATGATAGCACCTTCTTCAACGGCACGTTCAGCTACTTTCCATGCAATTGACATATCGTTCAATGCACCGAAAATGATTCCGCGCTTCCCTTTCAATAAGTTGTTTGACATATTTTCTCTTTTTAATTTGACTGCAAAATTACACAAAATGTTTAAAAGTGCGCAATAAATTATTTAATAACAGTTATTTTATCCAGTTGCAAGCCTCGAATAGGTTGAATTGAAACATTCAAGATCCTGTCATTCTGTATTATCCGACTTTTCAACGACACAGCACTAGGTTTGTTAAATATTCCCAATGCGACAAAAGCCTGATTCAGGAGGTTCTCATTGACATCTCCCAGGGGTTTGACTCCAGGCATAAAAATGTCATCCACTACAAAATTGGGAATAAATCCAGCCGTAAAATCAGATTTACCCTCTTTGTTGAAATATTTGGCAACAATGGGCTGCAATCCCCAATTGTTCTTTTTATCGTTTGTTTCATAAAGAGAATATGAAGCTACATTTTTTCCATAAGTGGTATCACCGATTAAAACAACCTCATTCATATAGGGTTTCAAGCCATTAATAACCTGTTCGCTGGCAGAAGCAGTGTGTGGGCCTGTCAAAATTATGACCCGGCTACCCAAATTATTCCCGACATTATTGACAGACAGCCCCTTGATGGTTTCCATAAAATATTTATGCGAATCGCTTTCCTTGGATTGACTGTTTAAATAATCATTGTATTCATAATACGTATACAGATTACTTTTACTCAGATTTGGAACGATCAGACTAGCCAAAAGTTCTGCTGAGGTAGACAGACCACCACTGTTGTATCTGAGATCAAGCACCAAATCGGTTATAGCTGCCGTTTTAAATTTTCCAAAGACTTCATTCAGTTTTAGGTCATATTCGGAATTGCCACTTCCACCGTCCTTTGCAAAAAAATGGTAAACCAGGTATCCGACTTTGCGGTTTTGATAGGTATAGACTGAATCCAGATAGACAGGATTTTCCGAATAGCTCGCCAACGTATTGAATGTTAAAGTTTGCCCGGTAATTAATCCTAAATAATGATTGTTTGCATCGTAGTTTTCTTGTAAAATGCCAATAGACATCTGACTGTTGGTGGTTGAGAACAAGCTTTGAATATTCGACTCTGTCATTGATGTCTCATTAATACGATCAAAAAACATCCCCCTTTTTAAACCGGCTTTTTCTGCCGGTGTCCCTTTTTTCACATAGGTAACCTGGCCAACGACCTCTTTACTACCTTTCGCTTTGTAAAATAGGATACAATCAAATCCAATTTCATTGGTACTTACGCCATCCAAAGAAGCTAACAATTCTTTGTAATTGTCCTGAATCCAGGAAAAACGATCACCATCCGGAGCCGAAATTTTATTATAGGTATACTTTAGCGACGCAAAATACATATCGGGCGACAAGGTTTTATCAGTCGTTAGCGGTAACTTTTTTTCCCAGTAATAATACGTTTGCATCGTTTCATAAATCCAGGAATTCACATACTTATTGGATTCTATACCAGTGAGGGAAACCTCTTCCTTTTCACAGGAAAAAAACAGGATGGGCAGTACAATACCAGTTAGTATAATAAAAATGCGCTTCATCGATCTGATTTTGGTGGAAATTTACTCTTGAAAATAAACTCGTTTAACTCGGTTTGATACCGAAGTAAGTATTTCATAAGGGATGGTACCGAGTTTTCCGGCTACTTCTGAAAGTGGAAGACCCTCTCCGAAAAGGATGACTTCATCCCCTTCTTCTGCCTGAATATCAGTGACATCTATCATACAGGCATCCATGCAAATATTCCCGATAAAACGTGCACGACGCCCTTTTATAAGCACTTCCCCACTCCCATTTCCCAGGTGACGATCCAGACCATCTGCATAACCTATTGGTAAAGTCCCAATGCGGGAATTCCGGTTGAGCATACCTTTTCTGCTATAGCCCACACTTTCACCGGCTATAATTTCGCGAATCTGCAGAATAGTGGTTTTAAGGGTGCTAACATTGCGTAATCTCGATTCATCCACGGCTGAAATACCGTACATTCCAATTCCAAGTCTGACCATATCGTATTGATATTCAGGAAATCGGTCAATTCCGGCAGAATTGAGAATGTGTTTCAATATCCGATGTGGAAAAGAGGCTTGAATGGTATTTGATAAGCGTTCGAAAAGTGCCAGCTGCTGGTGGGTAAAGTCATCAAATTGAGCCTCATCACTGCCTACCAAATGGGAAAAAACGGATTTGACACGTAAGGATTCCTGACCCTGTAACTGGTTGATCAGCTCAGCAACATCCTTTTCTTCGAAACCCAGACGGTGCATACCGGTATCCAACTTCAAATGAATGGGGTAATTTTTAACTCCCTCCTTTTCTGCTTCCTTAATAAAAGCATCCAGCAACTTAAAACTATAAATCTCAGGCTCCAGTTTATGTTCAAAAATGGTGGAGAAACTACCGAATTCAGGGTTCATAACCAATATTGGAATATGAATGCCACCATGACGAAGCTCCACTCCTTCATCTGCCACAGCTACTGCCACGGCATCACAAGCGTGCGCCTGCAGCGTTTTTGCGATTTCAAGGGCGCCACTTCCGTAACCGGCAGCCTTCACCATGCAAATCATCTGAGTGCTTGAATTCAAACGGGATTTAAAATAATTAACATTGTGAACAAGCGCGTCCAGATTGACCTCCAGTACCGTTTCATGCACTTTTAGGGAAAGCTTCTCACTGACCTCCTCAAAACCATAAGATCGGGATCCTTTTATCAGAATAGATTCATTGCGAAGCTGATCCAAAATACCTGACATCAAAAGCTCATCAGTTTGCAAATAAAAATGAGTTTGCATAGGAAACAAGGCTGCATAGGATGAAAGCTTATAACCAACACCGATAAAGCGATCTATCTTCTTGCGCTGTACCATCTTTGAAACAGCGTTATACAAATCATCGGCATTCTGGCCGCTTTGTAAAATATCAGATAGTATTAATGTACGTTTCATTGTGCTGGACGAACGTCTTGCCTGAAAATCAAGAGCCAGCTCAAGGGCATTTACATCGGCATTGTAACTGTCGTTAATAATGACACAGTTATTCTTTCCTTCTTTTACCTCCAGTCGCATGGCAACCGGCTCCAATTGTCCCATTCGGATAGCGATATCATCGGCAGGAACTTCACGAAGCAACAGTACAGCCAGGCAATTCATGGCATTTTCGATGGAAGGAAAATCGTTAAAGGGCAGTGAAAAGGAATATTCCTGATCCTTCCAGAAATAGGTCACGTTAGCATATAGACCTTGTTCAGGAGATTTCCGGATATAAAGTAAAGCGGACTTATCTTCCAAAGACCAACCCAACAGACGGTTAACAGGATAATTTGCTTTAAGTATTTTATCCGAAAGCAACTGATCTTTGCAATAAATAATAGTTTCACAGGAAGTAAAAAGTTTCATTTTTTCGATTGCTTTTTCTTCCATGGAAGTGAAATTTTCCTGATGAGCACCGCCCAAATTTGTCAGAATTCCAATTGTTGGATGAATGATTCCCTGCAATTGTTCCATTTCTCCAGGTTGAGAAATTCCCGCTTCAAATAGACCAAGTTCAGTTTCTTCGTCCATTTGCCAGACGGATAATGGTACTCCAATTTGGGAATTATAACTTCGCGGTGAACGGGTGATGCGTAAATCTTTTCGCAACAATTGCCAAAGCCATTCCTTGACAATGGTTTTGCCATTACTACCGGTAATGCCCATAACAGGACAATCAAAGCTTTTTCGGTGCATGGTAGCTAATGTTTGCAATGCTATCAGTGTATCTGAAACAAACAAGAAGTTTGCTTCCGGAAAATTCGGAAGAGAAAGTGACAAATCGGAAATCACAAAATTACGTAACCCGCGCTTGTACAGGTCTGAAATATATCGATGACCATCATTTCTGGAAGTTTTCAATGCAAAAAACAAACTTTCTTCAGGAAAAGACAAAGACCGGCTATCTGTTAGTAACCAACGTATAGGCACATTTACTAAAATCCGGCTTTTAGCGCCACAGATTTCAGCGATATCATTTAAGGTATATTTCATAGTTAAAAAGCTAATTGCTGATGTACTATTTGTTGGACATCAATCCAATATTTTTTCAAAGAATGCCCGTTCATCGCTTAAGTTGAGATCAGGAGCATTTACTGACAACAGTTCAATGGTTGCAATGTATTTTTTGGCAAAACGTCTGTACGCTTCATCATCCGGACGGAAAGGCTTGTGTTCCATTGCTTTGCGAATTTGTTGTACCTGTCGGACAATTTCCTTGGTTTGTTTGGAAAAACAGGTATCCGAAAAATGGTCCCAGATGTAGCGTTGGGCTACCGGGGAAGGATGCAGCATATCATCGGCATAAAAGCGGTAATCACGCAAATCATCCATCATAAGTTCATATGCCGGAAAATAGTAAACATTTTCAAAGCTTTCTCTCAGCCCATCTATGGCCAGATGCAACGTAGATTTGCTCAGCGTATTTTCGTGAGCACCATCTTTCATATGCCTGATTGGGCTAACCGTAAAAAGCACTTTTAAATCAGGTTTTGCCTGAAAGAGCATTTCCAGCAACTCGATGAAAAAATATTCAATCTCATTGACTGTCAGTCGGCGACGCAAAAAGTTATCTTCAGGTAATTTGTGACAATTGGCAACAATCTGATCGGTAGATGGTAAAGTATACACCCAGGAGGTTCCAAAAGTAATCATCAGACAACTAACATCCTTCAGTTCAACCACTGCCTGATTGAATGACGTGTTTATTTTTTCGATGGTAAATTTAGGATCTGTTCCTGAAAAAGAACCGTGATGGCTGAAACTATGAAATAATCCGTCATGCTCCACCAGCTCTTCTTCTCTGAAAGGTTGATTTTGCCACAATCGATGGAGAGCCATCCCCACTGAAGCGGGATTGTATAATACGCCAAATGGGTTCAGTGAAACCTGAAAACCACTTTCTTTTAAAAGAAGTCCAATATTTTCGGCAAAGCATGAACCGAGTATCATCACCTTATCCGAATGTGTCAGATGAAAGTCCGAAGTTTGTACTGGTAAGGTTGTTCTAAAATCCATAGGGGACAAAAGTACAAAATATTATAATTTATATAAGAAAAAAGGTTATTTTTGCGAGCTTACAAATTATGAAAAAAAACAAGACGAATTTATTAGATACTATAGACTTTCCGAGCGATTTACGGAAACTCAAAATAGACGATTTACCTCAGGTATGTTCGGAACTAAGGCAATTCATCATTGATGAACTGGCGGTAAACCCTGGACATCTTGGAGCAAATCTTGGAGTTGTAGAACTCACTGTTGCACTGCATTACGTATTAAATACACCAGAAGATCAATTAGTCTGGGATGTAGGACATCAGGCTTATGGACACAAAATTCTGACTGGCCGGCGCGAAGCCTTTTCCACCAACAGAAAATTCCACGGCATCAGCGGATTCCCCAATCCGGAAGAAAGCCCTTACGATGCCTTTATTGCAGGTCACGCTTCAAATTCCATTTCGGCAGCCCTGGGACTTTGCATTGCTTCCAAAATAAATGGAAACGACCGACTGGTTGCTGCTGTCATTGGTGATGGATCTATGTCAGGTGGGCTTGCCTTTGAGGGCTTAAACAATGCCTCAGTCCATCCCAACGATCTTTTAATTGTCCTCAACGACAATCATATGTCTATAGACAGGAATGTGGGCGGAATGAGCGAATATCTTGTAAAAATCACAACTTCAAAAAGTTACAATCATCTCCGCTGGAAAACGTATCTTCTATTAAAAAAAACAGGCATCATCAACGACCAGCGAAAAGGTAAGATTTTACGTTTCGGGAACAGCCTGAAAGCCCTGCTTACCAATCAGCACAATCTTTTTGAAGGACTGAATATCCGATATTTCGGCCCTGTCGATGGTCACGATGTAAAAATGATGGTCAAAGTCTTACAGGATATCAAAGACATGAAAGGTCCTAAAATACTTCATGTTTGCACCATTAAAGGCAAAGGTTTTGAGCCTGCAGAAAAAGATGCTACTGCTTGGCACGCCCCGGGAAAATACAATAAGGATACCGGTGTGCGGGCAACCAAGATAAATGAACAAGATTTACCCCTTAAATTTCAGGATGTTTTCGGTCATACCCTGGTGGAATTGGCAGAAAGCAATCCTAAAATTGTTGGGATTACCCCGGCTATGCCAACCGGATGCAGCATGAATCTAATGATGGAGCGCTTCCCGGACAGATCCTTTGACGTTGGTATCGCTGAAGGACATGCCGTAACGTTCTCAGCCGGGCTTGCCAAGGATGGGCTCATTCCATTCTGCAACATATATTCATCCTTTGCCCAAAGAGCTTACGACAACATCATCCACGATGTCGCTCTTCAAAAACTACCTGTTGTACTTTGTCTGGACAGATCCGGATTGGTAGGAGAAGACGGTCCAACTCATCATGGAGCTTTTGACCTTGCTTACCTGCGTTGCATTCCAAATGTAATTATCAGCTCACCTATAGATGAGCATGAACTTCGGAACCTGATGTACACTGCACAAACACTTAAGGAGGGTCCATTCGTGATCAGATATCCGCGTGGAGTAGGTTTTAGAAGAGATTGGAAGAACAAAATGGAGCTTTTAACTGTTGGTAGGGGGGAATGTCTGATAGAAGGTGCTGATTTAGCGGTATTGACTATTGGTCCAATTGGTAAAATAGCCCATGATGTTATTGACCAACTTAATGAAGAAGGACTTTCAATTGCTCTTTATAACATGCGTTTTGTGAAACCACTCGATATAAAACTTCTTCAAACAATCGGTGAAAATTTCAATAAAGTTCTCACGATTGAAAACGGAACATTGAAAGGTGGTTTTGGAAGTGCAGTACTTGAGTATTTTTCCGAACAAAATCTGACGGCTAAAGTTCATCGTCTGGGCTTACCCGATCAATTTGTTGAACATGGATCGCTTGCAGACTTACATCATTTATGTGGAATTGATAAAGAAAGCATAGAAAGTACTATTCGAGAATTTCTGAGAAGTTAACATACTAATAAATAACTAAATGAAAATAATTATAGCCGGTGCCGGAGAAGTAGGAAGACATTTAGCTAAAATGTTATCCAGAGAAAGACACAACATTGTTGTGCTGGATACCAACGATGAAGTGTTGGCCAATCTGGAAGCCAATTATGACTTAACAACATTGGTGGGCTCTCCCGTATCAATTGAAAAGCTCAAGGATGCAGGTGCTAAAAGCGCCGACCTTTTTATAGCCGTAACACCTGATGAAAGCCGGAATCTGACTGCATGTATTTTGGCCACGAAACTCGGAACCAAAAAAACGGTAGCACGTATAGACAATCCAGAATATTTGCAGGAAACGCACAAATCATTTTTTGAGCAACTGGGCATACATTCGTTGATTTATCCCGAAATGCTTGCTGCTGAAGAAATCGTCAACAGTTTGAAGCGCCCCTGGGCCAGACAATGGCACGAATTCTGCGGAGGAAAATTAATCCTTGCGGGTGTAAAAGTCCGTGCAAATGCGCCCATCGTAGATCAACCCCTGGTCGATCTTTTTAAGGATGAAAATGAATACCGTATAGCAGCCATCAAACGCCAAAACAGAACATTGATTCCTACCGGCAAAGATGTGGTTTTACCTGGCGACCTGGTTTATTTTATCAGTACACCCAATTCCGTTGAAATGATTCGAAAAATCACAGGCAAAGGTGGTACTGAGGTAAACAATGTGATGATTATGGGTGCAAGCCGAATTGCTGTTAAAGCTGCTCATTTATTATCCGAAGATTTCAATGTGAAAATCATAGAAATGAACCGGGAACGTGCAGAAAAGCTCAGGGAAAGGATAAATCCCGAAATAGCTGTTATCGTTGGAGATGGCAGGGATATGGATATTCTTGAAAGTGAAGGCATAGAGAAAATCGACGCTTTTGTAGCGCTGACCGGAAGTGCCGAAACCAATATTCTTTCTTGCCTGGCAGCAAAAAATTACCACATCCGCCGCACCATTGCCGAAGTGGAAAATATCGACTACATCACCCTGGCTGACGGTTTGGACATCGGAATGATTATCAACAAAAAGCTGATTGCTGCTAGTCATATCTACCAGATGATGTTGGAAGCCGACGTTTCAAACGTAAAAAGTCTTGCTTTTGCTGAAGCTGAGGTTGCTGAATTCGTGGTAAATAAAAAAGCAAGAATCACAAAGTCCATCGTGAAGGATCTGGATCTTCCTGAAAACATCAGTTTGGGTGGATTGGTCAGAAAAGGTAAGGGGATGTTGATTTATGGGGATACGCTTATTTTGGAAGGCGATCATGTGGTTGTATTCTGTCCGAATTCTTCCATTCAAAGAATTGAAAAGTTCTTCCAATAAGGAGGTTTAAAAATGTATATAAAGAGATTGTCTCAAAAAAGGGCAATCTCTTTTTGCGTGTATCAACAGCGCTACCAGCGGATAGCGGCATAACTTCAGGCTCCCTAGTCCTTGCTTAATGTCATTAAGTTAAGCATATTCTATAATGCATCTCTTTGATTTTTAGTAATTTTAGGTTTTAATCTGGTGCTGTATTTACCAATATTACGTAAGTAGGACCTATTGGGTCGTATTGGAATAA